>Ga0099825_1001443_pt1 | contig 30400 bp, 15 predicted proteins | sample SiratroredBW_FD_76838 | JGI IMG/M metagenome (GOLD analysis project Ga0099825, IMG submission 76838) | Root nodule microbial communities of legume samples collected from California, USA - Siratro red BW | ecosystem: Host-associated > Plants > Roots > Nodule | place: USA: California | collected...
AATATATATATATATATATATATATATATATATATATATATATATATTCATCTTTATATTTGTTTCCTCCTTAAAAAGTGAGATATTACATATATTTATATTTATGTTTTATTAATCTAAATAATTTTCATTAATATTAAGATGGATTCTGGCAATATTTACAAATTACAATATTCACAAATTTATATTTTTTTTTACATAAGTTTGAATTTCATAAGTTCCAAGTTGATTTTAAAACATTTAAAAGTACTTTCTTTGAGATTTTAATTGATCAATCAACTTTTTATTAAGAATTACAGACTCATACAAAACGGACAAATTGACATACTACATGAACTAAATTTTCATTCTTAAGTCTTCATGCAAGGAAATGATTCATCAAATACTCCAGCTTTAACTTCAACTGCATCTACAAATTTCCCTTATTTGATGAAGACAATTTAATTGAATGTTTTCTTTGTGGAGTAGTAAAGGTAAACATTTTGCTGCTGGTTTCAGATATGTAGACGAATGTGTAAGAATAATTAAATGCAAAATGTATGTACGTTGAAATTTAACACGAACTTAAAGATATAAGAAATAGTTTTTAATTTGATTTGAAAGCAATTAACAAATTAGGTAAGGAGTTTTTTTCACTTTGTAAGTGATTGTAGTTTTAGAGACTAATGAACAATTTATTTAACTATATTTGACCACACTTTATTGGGAATAAAAGCAACATAGTCCATTCACAGAAATCAGTCTTTTAACATCCACATGGAGAATGGCATGTGTTGTTCAAACAACCAAAACAAATATAGTCACACAAAATGAAAGTTATTTATTGAGAAACTGACAAAATCAATAAATTAACATGTAGATTTAACATATTTAAAAGATTAATTAATAGATTAACTACTTGAATAATTAGATAAAAGATAACCTACACACTGAACAATAGGTTAAAACGATCAAATGATCCATTAAAAATAAGGATAACACACAACTAGTATGAATACCTTTTCATTTCAATCAAGTAATTAATTCTTTTAACCCATTAAAAATATAATAAACTAAAAATTTGAGAGATTTATGCAATACTTGAAAAGTCCAGAGTACCTAGCTCATATCTTAAATAATTAAACTTGACTCCAGCCAAAGGTTTAGTGAATAAATCGGCTAGTTGTTTACTGTTTCAATGATATTTTATTTCGCAATCACCATTATAGTATGATCCCTAATGAAATGATGTCTGATCTCAATATGTTTTGTCTGAAGATGTTGCACTGGATTTTTAGTTAGATTAATAGCATTAGTTTTATCTCATATTAAGGGTACCTCTTTCAATTGAAGACCATAATATCTTAATTGTTGTTTCAGCTATAAGATTTGAGTACAACAACCTCCAACTGTAATATATTTTGCTTCAACAATTAGGAGAGCTACACAGGCTTGGTTTTTGTCGTGCCATGATACCAAGCTCAATCTAAGTAAATGACATGTACCACTTGTACTCTTTCTTTCCAATTTACAACCTGCAAAATTTGAGTCAGAAAAATCAAATTAAGTTTGAGGAAACACCTGTTGAATACACAATCCAACATTAGTTATTTCCTTTAAGTATTTGATGATTCGTTTTGTAACATTGTAATGTATTTCCTTGGGATTGATTAATATCTTACGCACATGCACATACTAAACATGATGTCAAGTCTGTTAACAGTTAAGTATAGCAAAGATCTAGTGAGTCTTCTATCTTTGGTTTGATCCATTGTTATACCTTTTCCATCTAAGTCCAAATAGCAGTTGGTTAACGTAGGTGTAGCAACTTCCTTGCAATCTTCTATTTCAAATTTCTTCAACAGATAATCATAGTGTCGTGTTTGACTGAAAAGGTACCATGCTTAAGTTGTTTTACTTGATGATTTAAGAAGAAATTTAGTTCGTTCATCATTGACATCTCAAATTTCCCCTACATAGCTGAAACAAATTCTTCACATAATTTATCATTAGTGGCTCCAAAGATTATGTGATCAATATAAACTTGTACAAGAATTATATTGTTTTCAACTTTTCTTATGAAAAGAGTCTTATCCATTTTTCCTCTTATGGGAAATGAGAAAGTTGTTAAACCTCTCATACAATTGTCTTAGATTTACTTTAGTCGATAAAAGCTTTCTTTAGCTTGTACACATGGTCTGAATATTTGTGATCTTAAAAAATAAGAGGTTGAGACACATAAACTTCTTTAGTGATAAATCCATTTAAAAATGCACTTTTCACATCCATCTAAAAAATTTTAAAACCACTCATACTAGTATAGACAAGTAACAATCTTACAACCTCTGATCTAGCCACTAGTACATAAGTTTCATCAAAATATATTCCTTTTTTCTTGGTTATAGCCTTTAACAACTAGTCTATTTTTAGTTATAATTGCTACACCTAGTTCATCCATCTTATTCCTAAAAACTCATTTAGTTCCAATTATATTCATGTCTTTTGTTATCGGCACAAGCATCCATATATCATTCCTGATGTACTGGTTTAATTCATCATGCATAACAAATATCCAGTTTTCATCATCTAAGGCATCATTGATATTGTTTGATTTAGTTTGGGAAACAAAAGTCATATATTCACAAAAATTGTTTAAGAAATGTCTAGTAGAAACTTTCTTCTCAATTTGTCCAATGATGTTTTCAAGAGAGAGATCTGTATGAATTATCCACTCCTTTGGAAGTTCTGCATGAGTCATGGGTTCATTTTCTTGTCCAATAACTTCTGCATTTCATGTGGACCACTTTAATAATTGAAATTGAACTTCAAGAATGTATCAACCCATTAATCTTCACCAATATCATTCTTTGAAGATACTTGTGTCTCATGGTTAGGCTCATAAAAAATATAATATGCACAGATTCCTCCATACTCATAAGCCTTTTCTTATAAACTCTATATGCATGAATGCTCAATGAATATCCAAGAAAAACACCTTCATCTACTTTGGCATCCAACTTTTCAAGATTTTTCTTTATCTTTATAAAACATTTGTAACCAAAGATTTTAGATGACCAATATCAGGCTTTCTTCCTTTGCACAACTCATATAGAGTTTTCTTGAAAATATACCTAAACACACAATTCAAAACATAATAAGTTATGCTCATAGCATCAACCTAAAAATACTTTAGAAGAAAGGTTTTACTAAACATTATTTTAGCTAGTTTCTAATGATAGATTCTTTCTTACAATTACTCCATTTTGCTTTGAGTGTTAGGTACAGAAAAGTTATGTTAAACTCTATTCTTTTCACAAAACAAATTAAATTTCTCATTTTAAAATTCTCCTCCATGCAAATGTTGTTGTAATTTTTATTTTGTAAAATCTTGACAAACTTTTTGATAGCGGAAAAACATCATTCTTAGTGACAATCAATGGTGTCCAAATAAATCTAGATAAATCATCTACGATATGCTTATTATTCTAAAAGGACAAAAAAGTCTACATAAAACAATTTAAGAAGTCTGGTGATTGAAACAAAATTTTCAATTAAAAAAAAAAGTTTTAATTTGTTTATACTTTTGACGTGCTTCACCTGCTTTATCCTTTTAAACATTAGTTTTGAAGTAGTAATTTACTTTATCCTTTTCAAAATTTAGTTTTGAAGTCCAATTACCACGTCTTTAAAAACCAGTTTATTTAGATTATGCATGTCAAAGTGTGAGCTATTCTCCTGGGCCACAACTGTGATTCACCACTTTTAGACATGTATTTTTTTAAGGAACCCTTGAGACCTTATAAATCGTTCAAAAATGAAACGGACAGTGGACTAAAAGAATGACACCACACTGCATAAAAGCTCCGCAAAAGGCATCTGTCCATAACAAGTCAAGACACCAACTCAAGTAACCTAATCTTGTAGCTATTTCTTTTTTTATCTTTTTGATAAATGGTAGCCATATTCGTTTATGCTTTTATTTCAAAGTTTTTGTATCCAAAGACAAATACTCGTATCGTTAAATCTTGTTTACATATGACGAATTGTAATAATCATTGGCTAGCTAGCTGTATAATAACTTCGGTCTTTCGTTCTTTTACCAATGTATATAGTTATTGTAGCATTAACTCCACTCATTGGATTCGATGTCATGACTGTAGCATTTAAGGACTGCATAATATCGCCTGCTAGGTAGGTTGTTGTATAATTTGAAATAGTCTTTCGTTTTTTCGCAATGTGTAGAGAGTTACTTACTATAGTATAAACTCAAAAATCATTGGATTCAAGATTATATTGGAAGCATTTAAGACCACGCAAGTGCAACTGCAACATAAACTTGCCAACAAGATACGATAGTAACGCCTTATTCACGTAATCAAAACTTTGAATATTTTGTGGTGCCAAAAATCTGAGTGGTGAAGAACAAATGAACAGTGGATATGGACCATATCTCTCCACTATTTAATTGTTGCTCTGGGAATGGATGATGTGCATGGTCCACCAGACGTCATAAATGGTATTCCCTTGAATGTGGCCACCCCCTTGTCATCAGTGAAAAGATGCTGCATGGATAACATGAGCTTGTCAACACCATCACTTTCACTTCTTTTATAAAATTAACCCTATGTTGGGTTGAGATTAAGGAAAGTGAGGGAAGTGAGGAAATTTTGAGATTTAAATTCAAAAGTTTAGAGTTTTGTTTCTAGAAACAAACTTTTCTTCACATTTTTCTTTCACATTCTCTCCAACTAAACAGAAAAGGATGTTTTCTTTCCTCTCTATTTTCTTACCTCCCACTTTCATCCCTTTCAGACAGAAACACTGGAAGTTTAGAAACACATAAAGGAAAGAGTATGAGGAAATTACCGGTGTAATCTTCTCCAGCTGTTTCTTTTTTGGGTTTAGCACATCCTCTGGCTTTCCATCAATCCTAAATTAGAACGACAAAGCACAGATAATTAATTACTTCAAGTAAATTATATCCAAAACACAAGAAAGCAACAAGTGCCACTAACTAAAATTTGAACAAAAGACTTTTAGTGAGTGCTATACAGTGGTGGCTAAAAACTAATAGCTCATGTTTCATACTTCAGTTTGCCAGATGGCTGACATGTTGATCCCAACATTAAATTCGATCTTATCGTGATAATTACAGAGATGTCTCCAGACCCAATGAGAGGTAATTGGTATACTACAAAGTGATGAGATACTTGGCAAACGATTATATGAAGATGATATATCAAAACTAAATATGGGTTACCAAACATAATTTGTCTCCTCTTTTCTACTCAGCAAATACTGAGTCAATTCAATGTAAATTGATTCAGTTGAGGGGAATGAGAAATCAAATGGCAAAAAGTTGTCATTATTCAGCAAGGGCTGGCTAGTCTAACCATATAACCAGCATGCATGAGGAAAATGCGTATATTTTGGGTCATTAGATAGAACAAGTCACTCAACCATGAATACAAAGACAGAATACCCGTCTAGAAGATTTTGAACAGCTTACCCAGAAAAGGAAATTCGTTCCCCAATTTTTGCTCCTTCCGGAGGGATCAAGGGCTCCACAACAGTTGGTCCTTCATTAGAAGCACATAATACCTGCCAAGAGGAGTCAAATACAGATATAAGATCTCTTGATCATCATAAGCTACATACAACAAAACAATTTAACACATGCAGCAAGTATGAGAATCCATACCAGACCTTCAGACACCACATCCCTTAGTTTTCCAGGTTTGACATTTGTTATAAGTACAACACGACGATTCTGTATAATAAAATCAAACAACAGGCACATAAGAAAGAGTTAATTACAATTCAAAATGAATACAACTAACCATCACACTCAGGTAAACTACATTACCGTCAACTCATCAGGACTGAAGTACTTTGCCAAACCACTGACAACCTGCCGCAATTTGGCCTCCCCAACATCTATCTCCTCAACTAGCAAACTGCATAGATAACTTAAGTTCATTGATAATAATATTTACCTCAAACATTTTAAAACTACAGAAGCATTACACTCCATTCTCCATTACTATCAGTTTAACATGTTTATTTATAAAATGCTTTTTCAGTAAGTTTGTCAAATGACCTATCTGCAGATGGATGCTTCCATGCTTTGCGAATTAATCCTACTTGAATGTTAAGCAAACTGACGCTAACTTCATTCTCCTTCTCAGCCACTTCTTTTTCAGCCGGTTTTGACTTCGCTTTGGTAGGTTCTTTGTCTCCTGTTGACTTTCCTCCAGTCGCCTTTCCCTTAATGTCCAAAAATAAATGAAATGAAGAGTAAAGCCAGAGGGAAGAAACTGTACAATGATGTAATTAGAAAAGTACAAGGAGTTTGTAATATATATTAGCATTTCTAATACTCAATCTTCTGGAGTATAACATATATGTTGCTCTATCCAAATAAATATCAACATTGAGAGAAAATCAAATGATGAGTGAAAAAGATACCACTTATCACCTTTTCCAATCTTGTACATCAAGAATTCTTAGCCTAATTTGGGATTTAAAATCAATTTAGTATTCTCAGTTTCTGTCATTCTTTTCTTCTCATGGTATCAAGTTACTGCTGTGAGTTTTGACTAAGATCAACTTTCAAATTTTAAGGAAAAAAAAAAATCGTTACGCCTTATTACACATAGATCAAGATAGATGTTTTAGTGACATGTAAAAACCGATTAATTCACATTTTCTTCAGAAAAGGCTCTTAATCCTCCTTATCATAGAGTCCATAACCTCATACAGTCATGTCTTATCTAGGTACTATTCCTATAGGAAAATTAAAAGAAAAAAAAAAAAATATATATATATATATACTATTCATTGCCAAAAAAATAGACTGGCTTACCTCAGCTTTGTTTTTATCCTTGGATGATTCTTTTTCTGACTTATTGACATTCTTTATGCTTTGCTCGGTCTTTGATTTTAAATCAGCTTCCACGACTCCAGCAGGTTTTGTCACCTTGATAAATCAGCATCGAAATGAAAAACTAAGCAGCTATTAGACATAACAAATCTCCTAACGCTTGTCTTAGGGTGCATAATAAAACTTCAGAAGGCATATTGTCCGGCATATATACACAATGTTTGTTTCAAAGTTCAAACAGCTTTCACAATTCATCAAGGATACTTTTATTCTGTTAAAAGAAAACACCATTATTGAAGTGGACATACGGGGTTTTTTTGTTAACACTGCTTCTGCGCTACAGCTTAGTTAGCAATAGACACTAAACAGTACCTTCTGCAAGCCAAAAAACAGGCTTTAGCTCAAGGGACTTAGCACCATGTCAGACTTAATCAAAATAACTAGTACAAATCCAGAACTAGATACAAGCCCTCATTGATGTCTGTATTATAATCAATGTAACATGAAGATGCACTCACTGATATGTGTATTGTAACCAATTTAACATGAAGATTTAATTACAGAATCCCAAAAAAGTAAGTGATTTTTCATTTTAGTCCATGAAAGAAAAAGATTTTACAAAATGTTTTATTTCAATCGGAATTTGGGACCAAAAATTGTCTAGATAGGGTCCACTGCTACATTGGTAAATCGTTGGGCAAGGTTGACTACCTTCTCAAACCACTAAGATTTTTTGTGAATTGGTTCCAATTAGTTTTAAAAAAAAAAGTTGAGGAATATTTATACAAAGCTTAACCTAGTTTTGACATTTGATATTTTATTATTTTTAACGAATTGTTGGAATCTAAAACAACAAACAACAAACATATGCATTAACTTGTTTAAATCCTCACTTTATTTTCCAAAATTTTTGTTTAATTGGTGTCTAAAATGACTACCACCGCATACGTTGTGGCTTCCCGGTGTTTAATACATAAGTAGAAATTCAAAAAGCAATAAAGGAATTATGTCTCACCGGAGGCTCAAATCCAGGCTTCTGCAACAATATCTTCTCAAACAAACCTACAAGTTCTTGCTTATGCTGATGAAAGAATTACGGTCAGAACAATTAATAAATGGTTTATTACAAAAGTTGAGAGTAAACCTCGATTCAATTTTTCTTTTGGTAACTCAACATAGCTAGACAACACACTACAATAACTAAGATATTATAAATACTAAGCTTTCTGGGATATATAGTCAACTATGTAATCTGTTTAAAAACAAAATAATGATTTAGAATTGGGTTTCAACTTGATCCAAGAATCTCAACCATTTAAAATTGGGGCCTTATGGTCTTATATGGCTAATCTCCCATTGGAAACAAAGTCAGAAGCATGAAAAATGCATATATAATAATAAACCTATTTATATAATTGTTGAAGATCCTACATCAACTAGATATATGGTCAAATTAAAGTATATAAGTTAGTGCAAACTTCATCTTGCAAGTCAATTTTGTAGGGTTGAATTAGACCTAAATTTACTTTCTAAGTTGATATCATAATATATCCTAATAAGGATTATTGGGTCTACTGTGCCACTAAATATCAAACTATAGCCACATCACTTACAAATATCTAATCTCATGCTCGAGATGTCTAGTCTTCAGCATAAAAAATGTGTTAAGAGATCTCATATCAACTAGAGAGATGGTCAAATTATAGTATATAAGTGCAACTTTCACCTCATAAGTCAATTTTGTAAAGTTGAGTAAGGCCTAGATCTACTTTCTAAGAATAATGTTGAGGAGGTGTCACCTTAATGAATACACAATGTACGCCTCAATTTATGGTCTCTTCCATTTGTTGTAGAAATGAAAGATAAACATAGCTTTCATCTATACAACTACAGTCACGTATTCTGAAGATGAATAAAACTAACTTACAGTGGAAGTAGCACCAAACAGCAGAATAAGTCACGTGTGAGTGGCAACATAGCATAATATCTTACACATAAATAGCCATGAACATAAGCGCGCTTAAGGTGTAGTATTACCTGGATATAATCCATCCATCTCAACACATGTGACAGTTTTTCTTTGTTTGTATCTGAAAGGTTGATCTGGCAATAAGCAACCAGAGATATCTAATCAAAACCTATATCTTTAAATTACAACTCTTTAGTACAAGATTAAGATAAAATAGGTACAACAAAATGCTAGATATATATTCAACACAAATCAAGAATCTTACACAATTGTACAGATTGATATATGTTAAAAGCACAAATCCTAACAAAACAAGAAAGAGCAGTAACCAAAAAAAACACTGTTTGACCAACTATTTCAGCTCTGGGGTGGGGAAGCGGTTCTTTATTCTGAAAGCATAGTAAGTACGAAGAACGTGACAATGCATACCAGGGAAGAATGAATCACTGAATAGACTATAACATCAGCTTCAGAGGGTCTCAATCCATTGCCCAGAAGTACAGACTTTCCAGACAATTCATCGTTTAATCTCTTGAGATTCTCAAAGCATGCATCATTGGCCACAGGGAAGGCTTCTGCGAATGCTACCCACTTCAACACCTAAATTTGAAGCATATAACTCAGCATAATTAACAGGAAAGGAACAAAACATACAATTTCTGGAGCAAATCAATTTTGTCAAGGGACATCAATTACAGCATAGATTTCTTTTAAAGACAATAGCCCTGTTTGTTTAAAAATTATATAAAATTGCTTATCATGGAATCAATTTTGAGCAGCTAATGTAATTAGGATGGGTAAAATTAATATCAGCCACAGATTTCAAATTGAAATGGGTGTCACCACAATGGGAGGAACTGATCATAGAAGTTTGCATAATCTGATTGATAAAAAGAAAATAAGTGTTGGCATTGTTATTCAAAGGTGTTTGGCAATTTGGACCATGACCAAAGTTTATAATCTCAACAAAGGAAGTATCTTTCCAATGAGAAACAAAATTTTGGAGCCTAGAATTAAAAGCTGATAGTTTATATTTTAGTTCGCCTTTATTTTTCCATTTGATACCTAACAATTGATTAATGTAAATACAAAACCAACTACTACAAACACCCCCAAAACCATTTTAATGTCCTAATTAACGTGAGTTAAAGCCAGGTTACCTCATCGGAGTGATTAACCCCATGTCCAGCTGCCGCTTTGATTTTCAAGTAAAGACTCTTAATATCACTGTCTAAACTTTCAGCCGGAACAACACTCTGCAAGCAAAAATAGAGCAGCAGAATTTGCATCATCATAAGTATCATGCTACTCATACTCAGCTACTAGTATTACCATCTATTATCTAGTCTACTTTCTACTTGGGCATTCCAAAAACATAAAAACACCGTTCTGTGAAATCAAGTCAACAACTCAACATTGTACTAAAGCAGCTAAATCTGGCCTCACAGAATACGGATAATGCAGAAAAGTTAATGCAATGCAATCCTAAACCCACGAAATTATTCTGCATAAGTTTTGAAGTGATCGAAGCATGAGTGACAAATTAGAAAGAAAAAAAAAATGGAGCAAGGCATGCACTAACAGGATCCAATGAAAGGTACTTGCAAAGAGCCAAAACCACTGATTTCTTTCTACTTTCAACGGAAGCCATCTCTGATAAGTGAAGAATGGCGTTGTTACTATCTATTATCCTTTCAGCTTCGATTTATCTACTAACTCTGTTAACTGTGAACTCAACTTTGCATTGCAGGGTTTAGGTTTAGGTTTTTGTCCGATTTCTCTGACAATCCTTGTTTTCCTAGGATTTTGTTCGCTGTGAAAAACGGTGTCGTGTTAACTTTCTATAGATTTCCACTATGGTCCTGCTGGTATGTCACTAGCCCCAATAACTCATTACATGGGCTTAAGGGACACGAATTCTTCCTCCACCTCATAACCTCGTCCCGCACCTTCATAAAATTTTAAATCTCAAAACTATCCTTATAAAAAACAAAAAAGAAAAAAAAAACATTAAAAATTATAAACCAGAGGCAAAATGAAGATAGAGTCCGGTTTGTAATTTATAAACCGAATCCCATCCCGTCCACCTTCGTTTATATTTTACTGTTATTTCACTGCTTTAGGATTGAAGATGCATGAGTTTTGTATGTTCCATTCCCTACCTTTATCCATGAAATATTAAATACTCTACATCTCAAATAAACTTTTTAGAGTTATTATTTATTAAATAATTTATGCGTATATTATTATTATTTATTATTTTTATATATGATATAATTCTTTAATACATGTAAATTATATTTGTGCATTATTATTTACTATTTTGATAATGTAAATATATATTAATTTAAAGGTTAAGTGTTAGTTGGTCGATACAATTTTAATAAATTAGAAAATAGTCACAACATCTTTAATCAATTAATGTTATATATTGAATTAATTTTATAATTTTAATTGCGATTGAAATAAGGATTTAGATAAAAAATATTGATATAATTTGTTTTCTAAAAATATGAGTAAAATTTATTAATTAATTTTAGGTTTATAATCCAATTATTAATAATTTACTTAATTAATTTCACTGATTAGAGTTAAATAAATTTTTGGATTATTAAATTAATCAATAATTGAAATTGTTAGATAAAGATTAGAGTAAAATATGTAAAAATAAAAATCGTAAAATTAACTTCTAATATCTCTTTATTTATTTGAATTATCTTTTGTCTCTATTATTTTTATATATTTTAATATAAGTCTTTCTAATTTATATTGTTATTATCAAATCTTGAATTTTTTTTAGTTTTTATTTTTATAATTAGATAAGTATATAACAAGTATCTATAGATCTGATACGTGAATTCTATATTTGAACTTTTATCCATTTAGAACTCAGAAAAAAAATGATATATTTGCTAAAAAATTAGGATAAAATATTATATTATATTTCTTAATTCATCACAAAAATTAAGAAATGAAATATAATTTCCATAAAAACTAAGAAATGAAATATAATTTCCATAGTTTTGTTATAAGATTATAAAATGAGTATAATTGGATAGGATTTTAGCGCACATGTAAGTTTTATATTATTATACTCATGAATTAAGACATGTTTGTAATATTTTTTTAAATTAAGTGAGTATTCTTAAATTGAAAGCGGATAATTATGAGGAACTGAAACATAGTTTTTCTCCATTTAGCTTGGATGAATTTGATTGTGTGATTATAAAGAAATAACCTTTGAATATTAGTGAGATCAACACTCTAAATACGATTGATATTTAAAAAAAAAAAAAAGAGTAAGAGATATTTAATTACTTTTCTATGATGTTCATGAAGGCCAACATTTATGTTAATTTTTGGTTTTGTAGATTAATAGGACAATGTCAAAGATTTATTAAACATTTTTTATTAACAATTTGCCATGTTTCATAAATCTCTTACCAACACCCTTATAATGCAATTTTCATATTTCAAGCTCATTAAGGTTTTGTTTGGTTGAGAGAGTGAATTTGAGATGATGAATTTGAAGGAATTTGAGTGGATTGTGTATGGATGAGAGGGTTGTTTGGATTAATTGATGGATGGTAAGATTTGAAGGGATTTGAGGGGACTGGTTATACAAGTTTGGGATTGATTTGATAGATGTTATAGATTTATTTTTATTTTTTTAATTCATATATTTTTAAAATTACTAATTAACCCTCAAATAAGATGGTAAAATATTAAAATGAATTGGATTAAATTAATTTTAATATAAAAATATAAAAACTGAATCAACTAACTAGATATTTTTTAGTAGATTGATAATGATTTTACTAATCCAACCCGTGAACATCCTTACTTTTGTGTTTTAATAATTTTATATTTAAAAGAAAATAAAACTATTTTTAAGATGAATAAAAAATATTTTAAATAATATCTTCTCCCATCAATTTCATCATAAATATTAAATCAAATAAAGAGATAAAAATATATTTTTTTCTGATTTACTTCAATTAAATAAACATATTTTCATATAAAAATAAAAAAGAAGAATAAATAGAAAACAATATAACATATATAATATACTTTTATTATTTCTTTTATAAAGTAAATAATTTTTATTGATTTAATTATATGAATGGATAGATTGTATTGAGTATGAGTAGATTGAAGGGAAATTAATTATATTATAGTTGTCTTGAAAAAAAAAAAGGAAAGGAAAGTATTATGAATGAAAAAAAATATATATATAATCATTGGAATTAATTATTTGATGAATTAGGTATAAATCAGTTTATTTTTCATATAATATATATACATATATATATATATATTGTTACAATAAATATACATTAATGCTAATAATTGTTTCTTGTTTATAATTTATACCTTATTTACATTTTTCTAATTATTTTTTGTAATTTTTACTTCATTTTTAAGGGCTATTTCGTAATTTCCAATTTCATCCCTTCAAATCCTTCCACATCTCTTCAGATGAGCGAAGATCCAATCCTGCAAATCTCTCCTGATCCATCTTCCCAAATCAGGTCAACCAAACAACCTTCACCCACTGAAATCCATCCTTTTGAACAGTAAATCCTCTCAAATCAGTTCAACCAAACACAACCTAAGATTAAATGAGTGTTTGATCATGCATATAAGGGATATTATGACTTAATTGAAAAACTTAGATCATACCATGTTTGACTCTTTTTTGGTGCATTGTATTTTGTGTACTTTACTTTATTATTAATATATTATTAATATGTACTTTTGAAAATCTTTTATAACACACAAATATAAGTGATTTTATATTAAATTATTGATCAGTAGTGGTTAAGGAAGAAAATTTACTAATGGAAGAGGGCGAAAAGGAAAAATTAACTACTAGAAAGAATAAAAAATATCAAGTAAATCGCAAGGAAAAAAATCTTTTACAATCGATTATAAAAAAAGAGTTGAAGTGTTTCTTTTGTAAAAAATGAAGACATGATTATCTAAATTGACTATAGAAGAAAGAAAATTTATTTGTTTTTATTTATTATAAATCTAATATGGTTAATATTAATCATAATATGGGCTGAATTGATTATGGATTTATCCATATTTGTTGTTGGATATGCAAAATCTAAGGAGACCAATGGAAAATTAACAAAACATCTATTTAAGGAGAAAGATGAGTTCACATAGGTTGTTGAGAGATGACTTGATGTTAACTTTCATCTATCTATATTATCATCTCTTTGGTATTAGATGATCTAACACTGTGTTAGATGGTCTAAACTGAAAATATATTAATTTGATTATGAAAACAACAACAATCAATGTTACCTATAACTTTATGTATGTTTTTGTTTTTGTTAAGTTAAAAAATTTGTTATGAAGGGAGATTTCTCTATGTTGTGGTACTAGACATATTTCCATTGAGAGAAATAAATAGTTATTTAATGATAGAATACTCAATATTTTAGATTTTGTTGGCTTTGTAACTTATGTCAATTGCATTGAGAGTAAATAAACTAATAATTTCAAAAAGGATGCAAGGAGGAGTTGAAGCTACTAAATATCATTCATTTTGATATTTGTTTTTCAGATACAGATGCAGAGTCTAAAATACTTTATTGTTTTTATAAATTATTACTCATTATATATATTTCTATTCACTTTGTTCCAATGATTCTCTACTCACTTTGTTTCAATGACATTATATATATTTTTATTCACTTTGTTCTAATGATTCTCCACTCACTTTGTTTGAATGACGAAACTTTGGATGTATTTAATTTTTTTTTAAGATTAAAGTATATAAACAATGTAAAAGACAATATGTTGACACTAGATAAATGCATTTTTTTCCATTCTGATGAATTTTTTACAAAATTCCCATAATGGGTAAAAAAAAACTAAAGGAATAAAAATAATAATATACTTTTAAAAATACAGTTTGTAATTAATTTGGTGGTTGGAATTGGAAGACATGTCCACATTTTTCTTAATCCAACACTAAACTAAACATGTCATGTACATGGCAAAAGTTTTGGATGGTTGACATAGTGACACTACTTATCCTAAGACATGAAATGAATGTTGCAGTTATTAAAGCAAAAGCTTGGGAGTTGGGAAGAAGAAAAACATCAAAGTCCAAACAGTGAAAAGTAAAAGGGTCCTTGGTTTTGACAAGGATAGAATGAATAGATAGATAAAGGACATGAGAAATTGCATTGCTGTAAAGCCTGCAACTCCATGTAAGGATTGACCAATACACACAATGGCTAGTTAAAGCTGTCACTGTGAGATTCTCTTCCACTTTGATTTTGGAATTCGAAAATATTTAATTTTTATTGAAAAGCACCTTAAGGCCACCACCCTTTTGTCGTTTAATGCTTGGTCCTTTTGCCATCATCCTTCTTCCATTCACATTCTTCGGATTTTGTCTCCCTTCCTTTCCACCTACGACATTTACTACTTTCTTCCTTCAATCAAACCCTTCTTCATTCCATTGCAGGTTTCATTATTTGTCATTGTCAACCAATTCATGTGCTTTGCAACTCACCATCACTTTTAATTGCAATTATAATTAGTGTATCAGTAGTTTATCTGCATAATACAAACAGCACGCATGTTGCATATCCAGAATATAGAAAAGGGTATTTTGTTACCACCAAAAATTCACATGATCAGTACCTGCTCCCATGGCAGAAGCAACTGAGGAAATGAAAAATGTAGAATTGAGTTGCGTGTCGTATTGTGTTGGTTGCAGAATAAGAGCAGAGAGTCAACCACAGTGCCACAAAATATACTGTATGCAGAGTACGACCCAATGAATCAATTGAGTTAGAATTATTTTAATTAAGCTAAGTTTTAAACTCAAATCATGAATATACGAATGAGTTGCTGGGAAAATTAAAAAGAAAAGTATCAACTATTTATCAGATTTTAATAATGATATAAAGTAATGTGGTGTTGTAGGCGTCTCTAAATGGAACTTATCGAGCTTCCTTCCATATTCTTCTCACTTTCACTCTTCTCCACCTCTTCATTTGCTTCCATGTTCGTCCAAGTTTCATAAGTTCATTTTGATTATCTTGTTTATTTTTTGTTGGGAAGATGATTTTGTAGTTAAATAAACACACATGTCTATATAGGAAGGGAAAACAACAATTTGACTCTGTTATTTGTCTTGTTTTTCATTATGTACATGTTTAAAAATTACTCTTGCTATTTCCATAGATATTTTTTTATTTATTCTTTTTGTAAATTTTGAATAAAATTAATTTTTAAATTATATACTCAAATAAAACTTATTTTGAAGTATGATATAAATAAAATTACTTCTTAAAACATCCGTGCAAATAAGTTATACAATAAAATATAAGTTCTAATAAAGTTAATATTTCTTTAAAAAAATAATTTCGTAAATCTAAATAAAAAACTTAAATCTATTAAATCAAACTTTAATCACTTTTTCAATTAATGTTTTTCTGGTCAACAATTTCAAATAATTATGTTTCTAAGTGAGTTTGGGTATGTCAAATGTAAATTTTAAAAAATGATCTTACCTACCTCTCTTATACTTAATTTTTACTCCATTTGATAGTGACAAAGGCATAAAGGTAGTGTATTTGTTCTTTTGTTTATTTTATCTTAAATTATCAATTATTAAGATCAAAGTGAATATAGACTATGTGGAAAGGTAAGTGACTTCATCACGGTGAAATGAATTAAAATGGATTATAATATATTTTAATTCATTAAAACTTGTTTTGGATAAGAGTTATTTCAATCATTATGTATATATTTTAAAAAGAATTCTATATTATTTATAAACAATGCATTTAAAAAACACTTCTCACAATTACTTTACGAAATTAATGACTTCAAGATCATATTGAGTAAATCAGCACTTCTAATTTTATTTTATGCTACATCATGTCAAGTTGATTTTTTTTTTTTTTTTGTAAATTTCTTTATATATTTGATATTGACTAAGATTATTTAAGGAGGTTACTTTTTATATAATTTCAATATCTTCTTGCGTATTTATCTAATTAGAGTGATTAAGTCATTGAATGTATCTCTTATGATACACTGAGCCAATATAAATATTTGTTTTTCTATTTTTTTTTCATACCTTCTTAGTTGATATATTGTTCATTATATATTTATTACATTTGAAATTTAAGGAATCCCTAATATTATATATCAAATATTTTGAAATATATTTTTACAATGTTAGCTAACTTGATTCAGTAAAAGTTAATAATTATTTCTGTAAAAATTTTGCATAGTTAAATTCACTTTATCAGATCTTAAACTCATATTTCTAAAAAGTTTTATGTTATTAGTTTTTATATTGCGTAATTGTAGGATAATTTTATCCTGACGATAGAGGTGAGTTATGATAAACTCTATTTTTCTCCCTCTTTCTACTCATAAATTTATATTATAATGATAATTACAACGTAAAAAATATTTACTTTTATAACATTAATTTAAAAAAAATATAGAATTTAGTTATATTTTAACCGCAAACAAAGTATTTAATAGTTTTTTTCTAGTCAAAAACTACATCCATTAAATATTTATTAATCCACATGAAAATATTTAATATAATGTGTAGTAGTGGAAAAAGAAATTGGAGAAAGTGACTGAAAAGAAGGAAATTGAATGGAAATAAGCTATAACATAAATATTTTTAATTGATAGATTCTTCTTCCATGCGGGCCTATTGGTGGTGTGTCTGGCTGGACCTAACTTGAAGCTGTTGTGGGCTAGATGGCCTGGCCCACTATCATTATAAGCAACTCTAATTTATTTTATATAATATTATATACAATAATGAGATGAAAATTATTCTTGAAATCTCAACTAAATTAATAAAAAAAAAGAAGTAAACATTGATCTTCATGTTTAGTGGGATGGTCAAATTAAACACTACTTTTGCAATGTTGGAGGAAATTTAGGAACAAAGTCTGATGAATGTGAATCTGAGATGCTACTGTAGTTGCCGGGTGAGAAAGAGCAACAAAAGACTGTGCTTGCTAAATGAAATTTAAGAAAGCATGAAAAGTGTCCTTAGATTTCTGCACACTCTTACATCCACTGCTCCACCACCTTCTCTCTTTTCTTTAATTGCACCACCAACCATTGCCACCTACTTCTCTTTATTGCCTTTCTTTTTCCTTCTTCTCTACCCAACTAACTTTCACTTCACACAACTCATAAATGCCCTTCTTTTTTTCCTATATTACTCCCTCACTCACTCACATGCCCTCCAAGTTTTGTGACATATGGTCTATGCATGTCAGCTTTTATCTCTAATTAGATCAAGAGGAGCTTTCTCATGAACTCAAAATCTCGTTTTCCGTTAAACACATACCTTAAATCATGATAAAGTTCAATCAAAGGAAAACCCTCTTGTTCCACTAGTTAACCAGGATTGTTTAGCTTGTTTACATTTTCGTCTTTCATTTATGTTAGTCTTTCAATTTTGTCATGGTGGTTGAAGACCCTAAGGTTGAATTTTGTCATTTAGCAGTACCTATCCACTCTCAAAATTTAGTAATATGCTATAATAATAATTATTAGTATTAATAGCATGTTCCATAGGGTTTTACCAGCTCATGTTCATTCCTTTACAGTATCAAATAAAGCTTTTTAATATTAAAGCTAAGTTTAGAAAGGGATAGAGTTGAAAAGATATAACTAAACATTTCTTTCATTAGGCAAGAAAGATCCAGAATACCCAGTTATACTTTAACAGTGGTCACAGTGGGGAAATCTTGAATGTTTTCGTTTGTGAACAAATATTGAGATTTAAGAAGAAAATTACATATTTGAGACTAGCAGAATATATTTTTAAGCACGCCACATTATTTTTATTTTCTCAGCCTTACAAAAATTAAGTAATGATTACCTAAACAGAAAAAAAAAGCAGGAAATGGTTATTTAGATAAAGTCTAAGGTGTTTGTAGAAAAACAGTATGTATTCATGCAATCACGTGTAGCGTTTTTTCAGATAATAAGACTGAAAGAGAGATTTTTTGTCAATACCATTTGAAATATTCCTTTCTGCGCAGAAAGGTGTAAAGGAAAAAACAACGTAATATCTCTGTTCTCCACCAACAATTTCTAATTCTAAAAGGAAATCATGGCCAAGTGACATCTTAACATTTTTAATGAAGAAGAAAATAAAATAAAAGACAAAGCTGCAAAGGAAAGGGCAGTGTCGTAAAATGGAAAGCCAGGTCAGCCTCCACGTCAAAAGCATAACAGAGCATGATGACGTGGCAACACACATAGGACCGGAACCTCGGCATGGTATGCCACGTGGCCTTGTCGTAATTTATTTTCCTATCTACCAACCGGGACCCTTTTGCCGTTAATAAAAACTGAATATTACTCCTTCTGAGTGTGGAACCAGAGAGAGACACTACAGAGAGAGAAGAGAGAGAGAGAGTGAGAGACGTTACTTTGACGCCGGCGAGGAACCTCCACTCACAGTCGTCGGGAACTCTGTTTCCGTTCCTGGTTTGTTACTTTTCAGCTGAACTCCGTATACTCCGTTCCCGCATTTCACTGTTTCTGGATCGAGTCTTCTACAACACTCTCGCAGCTGATTTTTTTCTTATGTTCTGCTTTGTTTCACTTTGAAGCTCCCCCAGAGGAAAAAAGTACCTTACTTGCAAAGTGGGGCTTAGGATTCGGTGTGCACTCTTCAGCTTCAGTGACAGTTTCTTATTTCGGTTAATTTTTTTTTTTGGTTATTCTATACGTTTCTTTAAATTCCCTCAGTCACAAATGCCAGTGGGGCGTTGTGTTCCGCACTACTCCTCTTTTCTCCCCACTCTCAAATTTAGCCGTTACTGAAATAAAAAAAAAGGTTGTTTTTTTTTTTTTGGGTTTTGGCTAGAGCTTAATCTGAAGTTGAGTTGTGGGTTTCGCTTGTCTTATCCAAATTCCGACGCTTTGATCCTCTTTACTTGTTTACCCTAGCTCAATTTCACATGGGTGTTTAGGGTTCTAAAATGCGAGCGTTATTTTTGAACATGAGAGGTTTTCTTTTTCTTGTGTGGTTGTTGGAGGTGGTTTATGTGGCGGTGACGGCGGTGAACCCCTCTCTGAACGACGACGTTTTGGGGCTGATTGTGTTCAAGGCTGACATACGAGATCCGAAGGGGAAGCTTGCGTCTTGGAGCGAGGACGATGAGAGTGCGTGTGGGGCTGGTTGGGTTGGGGTGAAGTGCAACCCTAGATCCAACAGAGTGGTGGAGGTTAACCTTGATGGGTTTTCTCTCTCTGGGAGAATAGGTCGCGGGTTGCAAAAGTTGCAGTTTCTAAGGAAGCTTTCTCTGGCGAACAACAACCTCACTGGGGGGATAAACTCCAACATTGCTCGAATAGATAGCCTTAGGGTCATCGACTTGAGTGGCAATAGTCTCTCAGGGGTGGTGTCTGATGATGTTTTCCGACAATGTGGGTCTCTCAGGGCTATTTCCTTGGCTAGGAACAGGTTTTCTGGGTCCATTCCTTCTGCTTTGGGGGCGTGTTCTGCTCTTGCTGCTATTGACCTTTCTAATAACCAGTTTTCTGGTTCTGTCCCCTCCGGGATTTGGTCTTTGAGTGCTCTTAGGTCCTTGGATTTGTCTGATAACCTGTTGGACGGAGAGATTCCTAAGGGGGTTGAGGCCATGAAGAATTTAAGGAGTGTTAGCTTGGCCAGGAATCGTTTAACTGGGAATGTTCCTGGTGGGTTTGGGAGCTGTTTGCTTTTGAGGTCCATTGATTTGGGGGATAATTCATTTTCTGGGAGTATTCCTGGTGATTTCAAGGAACTTGCATTGTGTGGTTACCTTAGTTTGCGAGGGAATGCTTTTTCTGGAGAGCTTCCTGAGTGGATTGGGGAGATGAGAGGTCTTGAGACGTTGGACCTTTCAAACAATGGGCTTACTGGTCGGGTTCCGGACTCTGTTGGAAATCTTCAGTCATTGAAGACGTTGAATTTTTCTGGGAATAGTTTCAGTGGTAGTCTTCCTGAGTCTATGGCTAATTGTACCAAACTTTTGGTGTTGGATGTCAGCCGAAATTCGATGTCCGGGGTGCTTCCATTGTGGATTTTCAAGTCAGATTTGGACAAGGTTTTGCTGTCGGAAAATGCAGCAAGTGGTAGCAAGAAAAGCCCTTTGATTTCCTTGGCTGAAGTTGCAGTTCAAAGTCTTCAAGTTTTGGATTTGTCTCACAATGCATTTTCTGGTGAAATCACATCTGCTGTTGGAGGTTTAAGCAGCTTGCATGTTTTGAATTTAGCAAATAACTCTCTTAGAGGTCCTATACCAGCTGCAATTGGTGAGTTGAAAACTTGCTCTAGTCTTGATTTGAGCCATAATGAGCTAAATGGAAGTATACCTTGGCAAATAGGAGGAGCTGTGTCCTTGAAGGAACTGGTACTGAAAAAGAACTTCCTAACTGGCAAAATTCCAACGTCAATTGAGAACTGCACTTTGCTAACCACTCTGTAAGTTCCTTTTCCCTGTCCCAGCTTCCATTAATTACAGTAGGTATACAAGTTTTGCTCATAATTTTCTTCATCAGACGGATAACTTTTCTGCATGCTGTATATTTGGTGAAAGGTGCTTGTCTCACTTTAGTATTCACTTTGGTGAAAGGTGCCTGTTTGTTCATTTTTCATATGCACTTGATGGAAACTTTTCTTTGTTTATGATCATTTATTTATTCCATGTTATATTGAAATGGGTTGCTTATCATAATACATCCCAGACAACTGAAAGTCTGGCATGGAGTTTTGGTATTTTGGCTTAACCTTACACAATTCTATAGTGTGATGGGCGGCTACAACTTGGTTAAGTTCATTTGTACTTCTAAACTTTCATATGCCCTGCAAAGTAGTAAAGGTAAAAAGGTTGGAGAAATTATGTCAATAATTCATATTTGGAAAATGGCTGGTGACGGTGACATGAATGGTTATTATATTTTTTCTTGGAACATAAGCATCTCTTACTATTGTGTGGCTTTAAAGTTTATAGCACTGCACTTTCATGCACTGTTTTTTTTTTCAATAGGAGCTATTATGTAGGTTTTGTAGTCCTGAGTTAAATTTTTAAAAATCATACTACAGTAAGATGAGATCCAACTGCTCCTTTTGTTTATTGTTCTGACTTTCCTGGTTCTGCTTTGTTTTCTTTTCTCTTTTGTTACGTTCTGTAGGACCCTTTCCCAGAACTGGCTGAGTGGCCCTATACCTGCAGCAGTTGCAAAACTCACCAACCTGCAAAATGTGGACTTATCTTATAACAACCTTACTGGAAACCTTCCTAAGCAACTGGCCAACCTTGCCAATCTTCTGTCCTTCAATTTATCTCACAACAACCTTCAGGGTGAACTGCCGGCTGGTAGTTTTTTCAACACCATTTCGCCCACCGCTGTTTCTGGCAATCCATCACTTTGCGGCGCCGCAGTAAACAAATCATGCCCTGCTGTCCTCCCAAAGCCTATTGTTCTAAATCCCAACACTTCTACCGACACTACCCCAGGTGCATTGCCTCAAAATCTGGGTCACAAAAGAATCATTCTCAGCATTTCGGCACTCATTGCCATTGGTGCAGCTGCTGTCATTGTAATAGGTGTTATCAGCATCACTGTTCTCAATCTCCGCGTTCGCTCCTCCACAGCACAAGATGCAGGCGCCCTCACATTTTCCGCAGGAGATGAATTCAGCCGTTCCCCTACTACAGATGCCAACTCTGGCAAGCTTGTCATGTTTTCTGGCGAGCCAGATTTCAGTTCTGGTGCGCATGCTTTGCTTAACAAGGACTGTGAGCTCGGGCGTGGAGGATTTGGTGCAGTGTACCAAACGGTTCTTAGAGACGGGCATTCAGTTGCAATAAAGAAGCTCACTGTATCAAGCCTTGTCAAGTCTCAAGAAGATTTTGAAAGAGAAGTGAAAAAGTTGGGGAAAATCAGACACCAAAACCTCGTGGAACTTGAGGGTTATTATTGGACTCCATCGCTGCAGCTTCTTATATACGAGTTCGTCTCCGGTGGTAGTCTGTACAAGCATCTCCATGAAGGATCTGGTGGAAACTTCCTCTCATGGAATGAGAGATTCAACGTGATTCTTGGAACCGCCAAGGCCCTGGCACACTTGCACCATTCCAACATCATTCACTATAACATCAAGTCAACCAATGTCCTTCTTGACAGTTATGGTGAGCCAAAGATAGGGGACTTTGGCCTAGCAAGGCTGTTACCAATGCTTGACCGATATGTGTTGAGCAGCAAAATTCAGAGTGCACTGGGATACATGGCACCTGAGTTTGCCTGCAAAACGGTGAAGATCACTGAGAAGTGTGATGTATATGGGTTTGGCATCCTGGTTCTGGAGATAGTTACAGGGAAGAGGCCGGTTGAATACATGGAGGATGATGTGGTGGTGCTTTGTGACATGGTGAGAGGCGCTTTGGAAGAAGGTAGGGTGGAGGAATGCATTGATGAGAGGCTTGAAGGGAAATTCCCAGCAGAAGAAGCCATTCCTGTGATGAAGCTAGGCTTGATATGTACTTCTCAAGTGCCCTCTAACAGGCCTGACATGGGAGAGGTAGTTAACATATTGGAGCTCATAAGATGTCCCTCTGAAGGGCAAGAAGAATTGGGATGAATGAATTAACTTGCCGTTTTCTTTAGCAGTAGGATAGACAGTGGGGTTGTCCGGGGAAGACGAATCCGGTTTTGTTTATTCAGGAGAGAAATTATTTCTTGCAAAATCTTTACTTTTCCATTGTAATTTTTCCTTGTTAGTCTCTAGTTGTTTGTTTTAAGATTTCTCTTTGTTGTGGTACTACACCTAGGATGCCGGATTCCTTTTCACCGGGTTCCGTTTTGGACCCCCACCCCCCATCAAAAATTGTTGCTCAATTACTCATCTTTCGTATTCTAGTTTGTTTCTTCTGGTGTCGCATTTATTGTTCAGACAGCTTTGCGCTTTTCCATGTCTAGGAATGACCATATATATTTTGTTCCTACGCTTTTGGCACACAAAGAGTATCGTTTTTTTATACTTTTTTTTTTCTCTTGTGGAGGGAAATGTAGGAAAAAAGTTAATGGCATCAAATAATGAGTTATGATATAGTGTGTTGTTTAGGTCCAAGATGTGTAAGAATGATGAATTGAAGAGGTCAACTTGCCAACAGCAATATGATATTATGGGAGAAAAGAAATAAAACCAACACTTTATTGTCTCTAGTTTGACGTTGATCTTGCACTGACTTCGTGATAGAATGATGTGGTTATTGGGCTAAAATAAGTTTATTAAGTTATGATATTATATTGATAGTCAAATTTTGATCTAAGTTCTATCTTATTACATGATTCATATTAAATGATTGCGTAAGATAATGTTTACGTGGTAGTTTAGTCAATATGAAGTCTTTTAATTAGTTGAAGTATTGGTGTGTTGTGAATATGACTAAATATTTGGCAATAGTCTAATAGTAGTTTGGTAACAAATGACACAATAAGTTTAATAAATTTCACTAAAATTTGTATACCTTATTAAGGGAGTTAAAATTAGACTTAATAAGTATAATGAAATAAAGTGCAAAATTAGAGTCCGAAGTGGTTAATATAGCCTGGGGACTTCCTATATTCTTAGGAGCCATTTTGAAGAAAATGTTTATTTGAAATGTAATGATGATGATATAATGGAATACCAGCATTGCATATGCATATGGATATAATGGAATGGGGAGAAAAAAGGTGATAGGAGAAAAAAAGAAGAGTGCACGCCCGACCTAAAGATGAGGACGAAATAGTAAATCTATGTTATTGGATTATGCAATATTACCAGATATGATGCTGTCGGAATAGAAGCTCTCTTTTCGGTGCTATATTGCTTCCCATGTTCTTTGCTTTTTCTTTTTTCCAATTACCTCTTCTATTCTAAGTACCTTTTCATAATTATATATACAGTGGTTTTTAATATATTTGAACGTGCAATTTACTTTATTTAGTCACACAATATTCTTCTACCTGATTGCATAATTTAGTAGCTGACGGGCTGTATCCACTGACAATGTGAATAAATTACTATAATATAATTTTAATTGCAAATTGATGGTGATTGTGATTTCGAAATCCTCGTTCACTTTATCTTCAAATATGTAGAAAGTTTCAACGCTGTTGCTAACTTAGAGAAGCAAGCTTCGTTATAATCTTTCACCTCGTTGTGCTGATCAAGCGTGAGGCTAATTTCATAATCGCTGGTTTATACACCCATTAATTATAAAAAAGCAATAAATTAATATTGGTGGAGTGCAATACTATTTAAATTCTCATTTATGGGGAGAAAAATAAATCACCACTAATTTTTTACCACAAAATTTTGGATGTTGTAATACAAGTATTATTTGTAGTTTCCTAATAAAAATCGAAACCTCATTTCATTAATACATGTAAGAACTGATTTTATTATATATCATAGCATATTATTGAAATGAAATTTGAATTCTGATTAAAAAATAATACCAAAATAACCTCATTATATATAAGTTTTTTAAGGATGTTTCTCGTCTTCAATATCTCTCTCATTTTCACCTTACAAAAGAAGCAAAATTCCTCACTCTCCTTCCATTTCCATCTCAACAATTGGACCATACTATTTTACCTACTTCACATTTATTTCCAAAGAATTTCCCCAGGATGAATTGAATACACTATTTAACACTGTTTGTTTTTTTCCTCCATTTAGGCCAACTAGTTAGGTCTTTTCCAAACCAAGTAGTTTCTTTGAAAGAAAACAAGAGACGATGCAACAATAGGGCAATGTAAGTTTGAGGTCAGTGTCTTCTACACTTATTTCTTCACCTTATTTATCACACCACCACAGTGAAAAAAAGCACATTTACACAGTTCTCTAGGCTTCTGGCTCATATTCTAATCTATTCATCCATTCTTTCTCTCAAAACAAAAAAGGAAAAGAAGGGTTTTAGGGGTAGGATAAGCATGTGCACATATAGGAAGCAGTGAATGAGTTGTCCCTATTCTCCTAATGCAGATAGATATAAATTACCACAAACGTTGTTGGGCCCAATGGAACCTAAATGCATTGGCTTTCTCATCCTCAACAAATACCCACATCACATGACCATTCATCTCATTTATTCTACTCTTACCACATTCAATTTCTCAAGGCCTCATGTGACAGAATTTTACACCATTCAAGACCATATTGTAGAGTGAAGTTGTCACTTCACAATGGATACACATCACCCTTTTTCTTCTTTCTTTTTACAAATTACATTATCATTTTTTTTCGTTTCTTTAATTGTAAATGATGTAGATTCGAAAAAAAAGGCACTAGACAAGTCCTAGTAGTGCTGAAAACCTTTTCTTTTTTTTTCTTGGGACCAGGTAATGTAGGGTTTGACTGCAGTTCCCTATGGCAATGACTTATGAAGTCGGTTTGTGAATACGAAAAAGGAGACTATAATGTTCTACGGTATATATATATATATATATATATATATATATATATATATATTATCATCCAAGACGACAGAACAAGCTCCAGCTTATAAAGAACCCATCAAGGTGTTGGGACTCCAAAACACATAATGTGATACATAGTTGTTTAGTAAAAACCTTGAACTTAATATAATGTGTATTGAAATTATTATTTAAGTAGATTGTTGAGTCTAGTGAAACATGTTGCATATTTTAAAATAAAAAAAAAATTTAAACACATTTCAAAACAATCCATTGACAAAAACATTTCAGAACATATAATCTAAAATTATTAATAGTAAATTCTAGACAATAATAGTTATTAGAATAGATAATTCAGAATGGTATTTATTTCTATATTGTCCGTCTCAAAGTTGATGAGAGAGATACTTTATTTGCAAATTATTCGATTAAGAACTATCAACTATATATTTATAAATTATTTTATCTGAATATATTTTTGCATTTCTGGATCATATAATTGACAGGGTTCATGTATACTAAATTCAATACTTGTGAATTTCATATTCGGATAGTTTACTCTCACACGGCATAATATAGAAGAGCTTACAAATACTATTATAAAAAATAGGGAATAAACGTTAATAATGTAAGGTGGTTTCAAATCATCATATAAATTACTCGCACTAACTACTTTATTGTCATTAAGAACTTGTCTGCGACTCATGCCTCGTTGTTATTAACTTCCACCACCAACCAATAATGGAAATAAAAGTCATATGGACAGTATGGTATTTTTAAAAATTTTGGAAGTCAAGAAAGAGAAGTATTAGAAGAAACTTTAGGGAAGCAGGAAGAAGAAAGGATGTACTTAGATGGCCCAAGGCCGAAAGCCCAAATCCAACTATCTGGACAAACGGAAAATAGGAGAGCTTCTTCATGCACCTCCATAGTATCAGCCTGCCTTTTCATACTATTTTTAATTCCAAATTTAACCTTAATAAAAAATGGAAATATCTTTTGGTAAAATCAAAGGACAAGGAAAAATGTTCCTCCAACGGTAAGTATCATTCTCGTAAGCTCTAGGTGATATTCAGTGAGCCTTAAACCTTAGTCAATACCATCAATAAATACTCTTCTTTCAGGATGCACACAAAAACTTGAAATTCAATCCCCCTCCTAACAGATTAACTTTTGTCTGCTTTGTCTTATTCTTGTCAAGAAACAGTACAATGAAAAAAGGCAACATCTTTTTCTTCATCCCACTTTATCTTAGAGAAGCCAAAAAAAAACCTTCCCATTTCTCACACTTGCCGAATCTTTAGTGCCATCACTTGACGGTGCAGGGTCAAAGCTTTACAGCACTCTTGACAAGACTATTGGTGTGACGAAAACATGAATACCCCAACTCATCTTCTCCTTGCACGCGGCAGTTGTAAGCCTCGTCATCGACCTCATATCACAGGTTTTTATATTCTACAATCCGAAAGATAAAATGAAATTTGAATTGCTTTTGGATTGTAAAATCTAGAAGGAATGTGTTGTGCTTTTTGCTTTATCTTCTAAATTGCACAATCCATAAGAGATATATCCAAAACCACAAAATTCAGAAACCATTCAAATCTCATTTTATCTTTCGAATTATAGAATTCGGAAGCTATTCAAATCTCATTTTACTTTTCAAATTATAGAATATGAGAGCATGTATTCATTAAAAAAATACACCCTATACTCAAGCACCCACTATCGACACACTATCCCAATGTCTTTAATTTTTAAATTGAATACATGATTTGCAACTGCAAAAATGAAAAGAGAACAAAGGCTGTAGCGAAATTGGCAGCAAAAAGTTGTGCAGGGTAACAAGATTGGAAATAAAAGGAGTGAAGAATAGTTTTAAATTTTAAATTTTAAGGACAATTTCGTATTTTTATATGATATGGAGCTACAGGACGATATCATGCAAGGAGAAGCTATCGAAAAATAAAAAGAGCAAATTTGGGCCATGTTTATCCAGCTAAGGAGGCAATTGCTTCTTGCACCCCACAATTACTTCTTGTACCCAATCAATTTTTTTATAATTCCACGGTTGCCTTTGCTAGAATATACAAAGGAAAAGTTAGGTTTATGTGGATTTGTGAGAACGGAGAAGAGTGGTGGTGGGTGACGGCGGAGGAGCTAAAACAGTGACGACATTGAAGGTTAACGATGATGAAGGGTAAGGCGTAGCAGTGGGATGACATGAAAGAGTAGGGTGACGACGGAAGAGCAACAAAGAAGTTTGGAGCAACGGTCGACAGAAGGGGTGGATTTTCTCTTGAATTGCGAAAATCGTTTTCCATAAGATTTTTGGAAAATGTTTTCCATGGTTATTTTTTTTTTTGAAAAACAACATTCATTACAGAAAAACCTTTTCCTTAATACAAAAGTCTCTTCTAAAAAACGTTTGCCCTAAGAGAATTTTTCTCTTATGAAAAACATTTTCCATAAATACTAGTCCTTATACCCCACTTACGAAAAACAATTTCCGTAACACAATAACCTTTTACAGAATAAATATCCATAACGTATTTCAGTGACTCAGATTCTATTACGGATTTCATTTTTCATAAGAGGTTATCATTAAACGAAAAATCGAATCACTCCAACTCTATACCCCTACACCACACTTTCATGCAAAATGAAAACAATTTACCTACAAACATTGCCACAGAAATTTTGTTGCAGCACCCTCTATCACCTTTGCTCCCTGGAAAACCTACAGTCACAACCCACTTACTGAACTACTTTTCCCTTTTGTATATTTTGCTAAGAACACTTTTAGCATTACAAATAACTGATGAAGTGTTGGAAGCAATTGTGGGGGTGCAAGGAAGCAATCGCCGATGTTAGGAAGTTATAACGTTTATATAGTTCGCATACTGTATTTGTATACAAGTGTTTTACACTACGTTTTTTCGTATTTTATTGAACTATAGCCTATATCAAAACGTCATAGCATGTATAAATTTCATTGCATATATAAAAAAAATACCAAAGAGAAAAAAAATCCCAAAATAATATCCTCCTAAAAATCTAATTAAGAAACACTACTCAGAGTAAAAGACTTTAGTAAAATGGAATAATAAAACAAATTAATAAAACACTGTCTCACGGTGATTTACTTTTCCGTATTATTTTTGTTTAAGACCCTTTTTAACACAACTATAATATTTAAAGAAATACTTGTCAATTAATTATGAGAAAAATAATAAGTAATATTTTTAATCATAAATTAAAACTTGGTATATATTTAAACATATTTTGAGTTGTAACAGATATGATATTTCCTGTTTTTAATTCCTATAAAAGATCTTGTCATCTCAAATTGGTGGTGTTGTATTTGTCTAACATATCATGTAACAATTAAATTGTCATTTGTTTTTTTTGAATTAAAATTAATTTTTTAATTCTTATAGTTTGAAAAAAAAACTTTTTTACTTAAGTTCGAAAATTACAGTTAATGGTTCCACATAGTTTTCTTACAAAATATTCATTTTCACAGTGTTTATGAGCAAACACTTGAACCGAAGAAGAAAAAGAAAAAAAAAATCAAATTGATGAACTTCTATAAATAAGAACTCATTCTTATTTGGAAATATTGTTATAGTGAAATTAAGTTGATACCCTTTATTAATTTTTTTTTTCATGAAATAAAATTCTATACCTAACAATAGCTACATATTTCTCAACTAAAAATAACCATTTAACTTTCACTTTTTTCCTTCACAAATATTTTTTTATACATTTTTTAAAATTAAATAATTTTAATAAAAATATTGAAATACATGCATATATAAGTTTAGGATAGCGTATAATAATAATAATAATAATAATAATAATAATAATAATAATAATAATAATGACATATTTTACCACAACAAATTTAAAAAAATTGTTTTGTTGAATTAGTCAATTAAATTATGTGACTTAATTAGTTACTTGTTTGTACGAATTACTAAGATATCGATTTATATTTTTCAAATTTAATATATATTTAATATTGAATTATATAAATTTATATATATATATATATATATATATATATATATATATATATATTATAA
>Ga0099825_1001445_pt1 | contig 30380 bp, 11 predicted proteins | sample SiratroredBW_FD_76838 | JGI IMG/M metagenome (GOLD analysis project Ga0099825, IMG submission 76838) | Root nodule microbial communities of legume samples collected from California, USA - Siratro red BW | ecosystem: Host-associated > Plants > Roots > Nodule | place: USA: California | collected...
AAAAGAATATATATATATATATATATATATATATATATATATATATATATATATATATATATATATATATATATATATATATATATATATATATATATATATATTTATGAGGAAACAGGAAGCAAAAACCAAAATAGGACCACAAGTGGACAAATTCTTCTTCCACCCCCATATACTCTTCCTGCACTTTATACCAATGCAGAATTTTCTATTTTACCCTTCAGTTAAGTATGAAAAGACAAAACTAGTCTTCATCTCTCCCATCCTATATTTTTCCCAATTCGAGAAATCCTAAGCTTCTCTCAAACTGCCGCCTTTCGTCCAATCACAGTCGTTCGTCGTCCAAGCTCTCTCCGGTGTGCCAGTGCAACAAAAACTTCTTCCATCCGATTCGTTTGCAAACCTTCCTCATCCGGTTCACAATTTTCGAACCGGATGGGATTATCACACTACCCATCCGGTGGTAATTTTGTATTTTGAGAACCGGACAGCAACCACATCCGGTTCGTAATATGAGAACTGGATGGCACCCCCCTCTATGCCATCCGGTTCTCATTTTATGAACCGGATGTAGTTGTTGTCCGGTTCTCAAATATAAAATTACAACCGGATGACAGTAGCCCAAAACCCATCCGGTTTTCAATTTTTTGCCCATTTAGACAACCGGATGGGATGCCATCCGGTTTGTAAAATGAGAACCGGATGACACCCCCTTACTCTGCATCCGGTTGTCACTTTACGAACAGGACGTAGAGCTATCCGATTCTCAAATTTCCAAAATTGTTAACCGGATGGGCTCGTCCGGGTACTCATTGAAGAAAGTTTGAAAAATCCACAAAATGCAAAAATCTTACCTCTCCGACGTTCCTTTCTTCAATAAACACTCTACACTTGTCGGAATGACTTTCCTACCGTTGAATCACAATTCAAACGTTGAAAAATGACACCGTAAAAGGAGTATTGCAGAGAAGATGAAAGGAAGAAGCTTCGCGGACGGTGGTGCAGGTAAAAGAGACGAGGGTTGTTTTATTAAGGGAGGGTCATTTGTGTAATTTCAAGAAGGGTAATAATGGAATAAAAAAATTATAGGGGTGCAGGAAGAGTATATGGGAATGGAGGAAGAATTTGTCCCACAAGTGTTACCGAGGCCTATGCTACAATATTGGACTTTCAAGTAGACTTGGCTCCTCTTGGATATTCTGTAGGCATTTACTTTTTACACCCCATACGTCTTTCGAAATTGTTGGAACGTCTAAAATGTATTGAATCGTAGAATTTGGAAGCTTGATCAAGGCATTTCCATATTAAAAGATATATTATCTATATAATGGTTGTTTAGATTATATTTTAAATTACATAAATTTAAAAATTATATAATTTAGAATATATTTTCAGATTATACAATCTATAAATATATTATGAATTGAACACTTAATAATGTATTTTAAAATTATATATTCTATAATTAGAAATATGTTTTAAATTGTGTAATAATTATATAATTCATAATATATCTTTTTATATAAAAATATATTTTAGACTTTAGAATTCATAATACATTCCTAAATTACTTAATTTAAAATACATCTTTTAGTTTTAAATATCATAATTTAGAATGTAAAATTCGAAATGTTTATAACCTATAAAAATTTAGACTTTTTCCACGTATAAAAATGTAACGAATATACTTAAAAAGAAACATTGTATGATCTGGAGGATGAAATCTAGCAAATCATGCTATGAGGCATAGCTCCAAACAAACTCTAGCAAAATAAAAGACTTCCTTTTAGAAAGATATTTATTAGAAATAATATTTTAAGAAGATAAATAGTATCAATTAGGGTTCATGTGATTTTTTTTCACTTCAACATCCATATATATATTCATTCCTTAGTGGGTTTATCCTTTGGATGCATCTGTGCACGCATCTTTTAGTGGCATGATAGTCACGCATGAGTTCAGGTAAACCACATTTGAAGGACAAATATATATATATATATATATACACACACAGAAAGATAATTTTCAAATAAATTATTTTCCATTCTCATTTTTTTTTAATTTGATACTAACATATCTTTCACTGTCAAATTAAAGGAAAATGATGAGTGTTGAAATAGCTTTAACATCCTTTTCTCTAGGTTTGTATTTTTATATAAATTTTGAGAGAAGAAAATTATCCCACAACTCAAAATCTAACAGACCCATCACTTAATTTTGACCACAAACTTGATTTTTTGCATAAACAAGCGTGAAGAATATGGAGCAGCTTGTGTTTCTTAGAAGCCATAAACACATGGCTCTGATTCACTAAGTTAATCTCATCCAACACATATGGATCCGTAACCAACACTCTTAACAATTTTGGACACCACATTACCAATTTTTTGACTTGAAATTGTCCTTAGCCAATAATATCTGATGCATGTTTTGATTTGGGTTTTCACATTCTCACACGGAATTGAATGGTACAACTCGACACGTTCACCTGAGGGCAAGTGGCCTCATCTTTGGACTTTTCTTTATACACGCTTTCTACTCTAACTCACTCACCGTGTCCTTATTTGTTCAAAAGATGAAAAATTATTTGTGTTAATTCAGACTTATCCATACAAAGATCCAACACAACATAGGATGATAAAGTTATGTCTTTAATAATCTCTATCACCTTTAATTACCTAAAATAACTCACTTAAGTGTCATAATGTTTTTTTCAGGTACACTCAACTCGTACCAAATACCAAAATAAATCATTAACATTGGGACGAAGACATCTCCAAAGGAATAAATTACAAGACATAGAAAAAGAACAAGACTTTTAGAATTTATACCAAAAATAATTTCTAGTATATTAAATTGTAGTTTAAGTCTGATTATTTTTGAAAAAAAACATGTGGTTTAGTACAAAAATAAGTTTGGTTAATATTTGTAAAATATTAATATAAAAATAAGTTGGTAAAAATTAATATTTGTTTTATTAATTTGATCCCATTTAACATATAAAGTTTTTTTTTTCTCGAGTATCCATTGTAATTTTTGTTTAGTGTGTTTATGTTATGGCTGTATAGGTGATATGACAAGTTTTCTTATTAATGATATTCACAATTTGGGAGTGCTTGACAAAGTTAGTATAAATTGAACTAAATTCTCCTGTGATTTCGCTTAACACAGCACCATGATTTTTTTCAAATAAATGAAAAAGACATTATGCTTCTGCAGTGAGTGCTCTTATTTGTGAGAACAAAAATTGACTTGCAAATCGCTTTTGGTAAAAAGAAATGAAAGAATGACTTTCTTTTTTGTGAAAATTCCCATCTCCACTAATAGAAACAAATGAAATCTTGGCTACTTTCTAAGCAAAAGGGAAAGCCTTTCTTTTTGCTATGCGTTTTCAAGTATTGCCCACAATGAATATTGGATGTAACAATGCAATGAGCAAGAGAGGTGGAGAAAGAAAGAAACCAAACAAATGTTTTATTTAAAAGAAAAAAAAAACTAAATAAATAAATAATGATGCAAATATGAGGAGATGTCAACGTCATTATCTTTTATAATTGAGAAGACCAAAGTGAGACTGAAAAAAAAAATAGAGTTAAATGATCAAACCTAAATAAAAAATAAAACTAAATTACTATCTTAACATAAAATAACTAATCATTTAGAAAACAAAAAAGGACAAAAACTATGAGTTGTTTTTAAAATGGAGTAATCTAAAGATGCCACTACTTGTGTTTTTGACCAACTTGTTTATCACGCTGTTAAGCACAGCCACTCCTCACTAAACTTTTCTAAAACCAAAGCATCATGGAATCTTTTCTAAATTCATCTAACCACTAAGAAAAAGAAAGGTCATAATTAAACTGTGAAATAGTAACAAGGTTAAAAGTGCATTGCATCTTCTGCTAATAATTTAATTATGATCTTATTCTCCTTTCCACTATTGATTTTGTTGGCTATTGGAATCTCATAATTTCAAAAAATTGCGGCCAAGTTGGACTTTCTTTATTGCTGATTCTGTTAGTGATTGGTTTTCTGTATGCAAAGTCCAAACCATAATGAACAAAATCTTGACTCTTAGAATATTTTATGTTTTTGATGTTCCAAACCAAAACTAAAGACGCTTTAGAACTTCAGCAAGTTCCTTCTTTAATATAGTTATCAACTCAACAGAAACAGTTTAGCAAGAAAAGTAGAAACAGTGACAGCTTGGGAGAGGTTGAGATAAACAACTTGGTCTGTGTTTGGATTGAGATTTCAAAGACATCAAAAGTCCGTTTACACTTTTCAAAACACAAAACAGAACAACACTTCTGATTCTATTAAACTGTAACCTTACTAATCATGTTCTCATTGACCAAGTAGTTTTTCCTATAAACATTTGTCTACAAGTTCTTTTCATGTCTAAAGAGAAAGCAAAATGAAGTCTCCCAAAAGTCATCCTTAGTTGAAAAATATACATAATTCAACATATCAGTTGCCACTTGCTGAACTAAAGAGCCATCCAAAAAAAAATCATTGTATTATGCAGGGCAGAGTGTTCAGGTACCATTAGCAAACTTTTCAAAGAACTAAATTCTATGTTGCTTTTTATCTGGTATCGGTATTCACCACAACAGTTTTGATATCTGACATAGCTAATCAATTCAACCCTCCACAAGGATAAGTAGAAAACAGTGAGAGAGAACAGAAATGTAAAACATGCAAAATCCTTATTCATAAATTTTACACAGAGGGTAGTGATCATGGAAGCTTACAACAACATAGCACTACATTTAACTACTTTTAAAACCTAACACAACCATTAAAAGGACTCCTGTTGTCAGCTGGAGAACTTGGATTCTCTCATGCAAAACAACCAAATCCCCTCAACCATAGCAATTAAGCCTAAACATAACTCTAAAACATGTCAGACAATTAATTAGTCTATTAGATAACATAATCAGACCACTCAGAGATATATGAAGTATGGTCCATGGTAAAACTAGGCATCTTATCCAATCTAATAGGGTTTTCCTTCCCTCCAATCAACCTAGCAGGGTTTCCAACTGCTGTAGTCCTTGGTGGAACATCCTTCAACACCACAGAACCAGCACCGATCTTAGCCCCATCACCAATCTTAATATTTCCCAGAATACAAGTCCCTGCACCTATCAACACCCCATCACCGATCTTAGGGTGTCTATCGCCACTTGACTTACCAGTCCCTCCCAAAGTCACATTATGCAAAATTGAGACATTGTTGCCAATAACTGCAGTCTCCCCCACCACAAGCCCAGTAGCATGATCCAACAAAATTCCTCGTCCAATTTGAGCACCAGGGTGAATATCCACAGCAAAAACCTCAGACACCCTATTCTGAATCAACAGGGCCAGAACCTTCCTCCCTTGAAGCCACAACTTGTGAGCAATCCTGTGAGCCTGGCATGCAAGAAACCCTTTGAAATTTAACAAACAATGCACATAGCTAATGCATGCAGGGTCCCTCTCTTTAACAGCAAACAAATCATCCTTCACAGCACCTATGATATCATCTCCACTATCATCAACCAAAACACCAACGAAAATATCAAAAAGGGTGCTGCTTGGAAGGCTCAAACCGCTCAATTTGGTGGAGAGTTGGTTGGCCAAGGCACTCTCCAACGATTTGTGAGACAAAATAGAACTGAAATAGTAGCCAGACAAAATGGGTTCTTGATCGACATCGAACCTGGCCTCCTCTTGAATCTTCAACCAAAGATCAACATCCTCGAACTCAAGAACACCGAGAGCACCCTCCGCACGCGCGTCCAGGTCCTCGACACGTGAGAAGGCCATCTCCCGATTCTTGCAAATGGGTATGCAGGGGAGGCGATCGGAGAAAGTGGGTCGGCAGAATTTGGTGTAATTGAAAGAATGGTCATCGGATTGGGGCGCGTTTGGCTTGCGAGAAAGAGGGGTTGCGGCGTCAACGCAAGTGGCCATGGAGAGAGAGAAGAGGTGAATTGCGTGCAAAGGTTGGAACTTTGAGGGATGAGGGAAAATGGGTGTGAATTGGATTGAGGAGGGAGTGAGAGGGGAAGTCTTATATAATGGCGAACTGAAAAAGCGCCCCAGAACCAGAACATTCATGGAAAATAGGAAAATTTTGAGGGAAATTTAATAATTAAAAATAGGAGAAAGGGAAAATATATTTTACTTCTCTTCTTGTTTGAGTGTTGTGTTGGCTGATGAAATATGAAAGAGATGAGTGAATGAATGTGATTCGTGTTCGGGAACCAAGGGCTGGTCCTGGTCTTAAGGAGGCCACATCTCACAAAAACAAATTTATATACTTTTACACTCCATCAAATTATTATATAAATCTCTGTAATATATATAAATATACATTAGTTAGAAAAACATTAATACTTTTAAAAAAGATCATTAAAATTAAATATTTTTTAATTTCATCACATTATATAAAGTGGGTAGGGTATGGTTCCTTTGTCTGGGTGCCATCTCGTGAAGGACTGCGTTTGCGTGTTCGATGTGCAGCTTCACACCGAATAATATTACAGGGAAATCGAAAGCATGGATTTTGGTGGAGAGACTAACTGTATTCATATCTCTTTGGATTTCGTGAATGGAATAAAGTTTAATATCATTTACATTCAACATTAATATTTTTATTTGAAAACAATATTTTCTCAATTTTTTTTCCTATAATAACAGTTTTTAGTTTTATTTCAACAATATTTATAGCTTTTTTAAACTATTTTTAGTATAAATTTATGCATAGTTAAAAGTAATTAATGTAACGTCATTTACATTGGAAAGAGAAAAAAAAAAGTTGAAAAGTTGACGACATCTATATCTGAATTTATAATGTAATATTTTTAAAACAATTAAGAAGTTAATAAAAAAATAGAGAAAATAAATGTCTTATCCCATTTCAAAATTTATAAATGATGTATTTAATAAAATGTGAGATATAGACTTATCCTTAAGTTTTTTGAAATTTTCTAATAGTTCACTTTATGTAATGAACTTTACATCTTAATCTTTTAAATGTTCTACTTTTAGTTTTGTTTATTATAAATTTAATTTAAATCTTTTATAATATATATATATATGTCGTTTTTAATTTTTTTGTTGACTGTGAAAATATTACACCGATAGAACAAGATAACTGAGCTTTTCAATTATATTTTTAATTTAATTCTTAAATTGAGCTGCGATATTTAAAATAGTAATAATAAAAATTCATCACTAATTGTTTTTATAATTGAATAGCAACTGTAAAAAAAGACTTCAATACTTTCAACATTTTTAACTGGATAGCTCATGAAAACATTTGAACGTAATATTGAGAATGACATTTGGCATAAAATAAAATGAAAGAATATAATAATTAAGAATTGAAAAGTGAGTTGTAAATAATAGCCGCCGTTGAAGTTCAATGATCCTTTGACTTTGTTATGTAATCCATTACGTCACAAAGATTCTACTTGTTCATGCTCCCTCTTCAAATTGTTTGCCACTGCCTTTTCTTTTCTTAATTTATGTTTTTATCTCTCTACTTTTAAATAAACTACTGTAAAATTTCACACTCAATAATCAATTTAATAAAATAGTCAATATATATATGATAACAGAGAATATCTGAAAATATTTGAAAACAAAATGACCATCCCTTCTTCTAAAGCTTTGGAATTACTATAATAAAGAAACAAAATACTTCAGTGGATTCTCTGTATTTTGTTTTTATGCTTAGAGTGGGACCAGTGCAGAGGTATATGCTTACAAAATATGCTATGTTTGAAATATTAAAAAAAAAGAAAAACTAAAACTAAAAAGTGAACGACAATGAAGAGCCCTTCAGAACGCATTATTTTTAAAGGATAGCCATATATCAACTCCTCTAACAAAAATGAGACAAAAACATTATCTAAAACAGTTATACTATAATAATAAAACCTGAACCACAATACACCACACCGTTGATTACACATAAGATAATTTTTTAGAATAAAATTTTATAATCTCCAATTAGATTAAGTAATATTTTTCAACATAAAAAAAATTGAGTACAATGCTATAAACACATTACAATTGGGTAGTGTAAGAATATGTTTGCAAGAAGAAGCAAAAGTAGAGAAAGTAAATAATTTAATTATTTCTCACTTGCTTTAAGAAAACACCCAAATATGAAATATTTTTTCTTCCTTTTTACTTCTTTTGGTCAACTTCTTGGTTGTAATTTGGATACAATTTGGCCATTTGAATGGTAAGGTTAAGCAGAAGAACTAGGGTTTATAAGACAGGCCTAGCAAAAGATAAGACAAATTGAGACTTCTTTATCACCATATCTCATATCTAGCCATGAAAGTGTGTCTGAATTATTGAAGATGCCAATCCACCAAGTTGCACACAGAAGAGTACATAGCAATTTGGTAGCCACACAATGGAACTTTTTAGGATTTGGTTCACTCCCTATTCTGGAATAAATCCCTAGCTACCCTTATAAAGTTTTGCTAAATATGTTATGCTGTGATGTGATCCCAGTCAAGCATTCTCTTATCAAGATTCCTATAATTGTGATTTGAATACCACTTCATTAACTTTATCTACTTAGAATACATAATGTCTTGTTTTTTTGTTCTAATTTATGATGCGGTTGCGTAGAACTAGAAATAACGTATAAATGCAAATTGATAATTGTGTAATAATGCATTCACTAATCAAATGATTCATACTTCATCATTGTTCCTCACAAATTCTGTGGGAGTGACTATTTAATTAATTCAGAAACTAAATTGTAGTTTAAGAAAGTATAGAATATGGCAGTAAACTTATCTGCTCAATACCCATTAGAACAATTACTAAATTCAACTGATTCAAACGGAGTGTTTGATTAGATTATGAGTTGTTATTTATTATTTATGAATATTTGTGTTAGAATAATTACTTAGATGTCACAGCTTGACCATTCATAGTAGGAATGGTCCTTTTGTACCTTTTTCTAATAATAAATGGTGAAAAAAAGTTTTTTTTAAAATTAATTATTTAATTTCTTTTCTTTTTTCCTATACCGTATTAATTTGGTGTTTTTATTGTTTACTTTCATAATTTTTAAATCAAACAAATATCTTAATGAAACTCTCTTTTTATTACGAAAAATTTGTTAGTTTTCGAATCTAATTTGATTTTGTTATAAAGATTATATGAGTTTCAATTTATCATGGATATGCGTCAGGCTACGGTAGAAATTAAATATGATAATTTACACTCAATATCTTGTTGTCATTAATATTTATCAAATAACTTCTCTTACCAATCCTAGAATTCTCTTTTGACTCTCATTCCCTACAACCTCCATCACCAATTTTAGAATAATTCTTATTTCCTGTGATTTTCATTCCAATCTATCTCCCACCTACTACAATCATTTTCCAAATTCTTTTCACAATGTTGCTACAATGATCGCTCTACCTTTGTTACATTTTGCTCCTCTTCTTATATCATAAAGTTTTAAGCCTCCCAATAAAGATCTAGTCTTTATATGGACTAAATTAGGATTGTACTCGACAATTTTTATAAAACATTATTTTAGACTTATGATTTCTGGTTATGCCCTTCACATTATTAAATCTTGTCTCAATCTTCTAGATAGTTATAAAAAATTCATTAAGGTCTTACTTTTACAAATTTCTTCTTGTATTTTTTTTATAATATACTAGTTTACGATAACTCTATGGTAAAATTGTTCACCACTTACAACTTTTCTACAATTGTTATAAGAAAATCAATCTTATGTTAAAACAACAAAGTTTTCCTTAAGAGAATCTTCTATTTCTTTCTTGGACCACATCATCTACCAAATATTATTGCACCTAATTCATCTTTATTTATTTTACAACCTTTATGAAATTTTTTTAATATTACATATTTTTATAAAAAAATTTAACTGTTATTATGTCATTTATGTCTTTCCACTTTTATGCTCTCTTTGTTTTAGGGCGTGATATGCGAAAAAAGCCAACAAATGCAAAAATGCGAAGATTTTAAGAATTTTGATGAATAAAATATTAACTAAAAACACAAATCGATGCAAACTTTAGCAATGATTTGCGAAGAAACAACCATTTCTATTAAAACTTTTATATAATTAATTTATTAATATATATATTTATATTATAATAAAATAAATATAATTAATTATATAATATAATAATAATAATTATTATTAAAATAATAATAAATTTATAAAATAACAATAAAATAAAATACGAATAATATTAATATTAAAATAATAATAATAATAAAATTATAAAATAATATTAATAATAATAATTTAATTCTTATTTTAAAATAATTAATAATCTTATAATTAAAAATAATAATAATTTATTAATCACACTCATCAAACTAATTATATTTAATTTTAACTACAATTTTTTTACTAAAAAATTATTTTATTAATTACACGCATTAGATCATTCACAAATTTTTATAAACTTTTCACTTAAATCTCATTATCTTTTTTTTAATCCAAATAACTTAACTTTACACACACTTTCCTCTCAAATTCACTCCCTAATCCAAACAAATCCTTAGATATTCTTAAGTTAAGGTTTAAAAACACAATTAAAGACTATTTTAATTAAAACACCTGTACTTCATCTTTCCAAATCTCCTTCTATATCTATTTTAGAAAATGATGCTTTCAATACAGTAATTGCCACAATTTTATCTTACAATACCACTTTTTGAATGTATATGCTTTCAGAAAGTGGTATCAATATGTCATTGGCCACCATTTTCAAATCATAACAAAGCAACAAAGCTTAAAGGATTATTTACTAATGCATACACACCAAAGCAACAATATTGGGATACTAAGCTCTTAAGGTTCAACTTTAACATACATTATTGTCTTGGTTGACACAACCAAGCAACTGATGTTCTCTCCATAACACCTCATCAACACTTTTATTATTTATTTTATTTTTGATTTCTACACTTATCCATCAACTACACAATCACTATAACTACTATGACATCAAAGAAGTAGACTAAAAAAATCATATCTTACCTCAAGCACCATTATCCATGAATTATTATACCATCAATAATATCTTTTCTTATTACTCATTTCGAATTTACGTCAAAAGATGAGTTTCATTCTTTCCTAATTTCTAAACTAAGGAGCTAAAGCAACAATGGCTTAATTAGCTTCCTCTTTTTTAGCCCATTGTTACACAAAAAACTTCTTTAAATAATATCTCATCTGAAAATAAAATAAACTAATTAATAAAAAATTGAAAAACTTTGTTTTGACAATCACAGCTGGCATACAACCAGATGTCAATTGCTGACGTGGTTTAATTGTACACCTAGATAAGGATAAAATGAGACTTTTCTTTTTGAAAGACATTTAGGATATTTTGTTATGAAATGACATAATTAGATTTTAAGTATCTAAATTTAAGATTTGAAACGTGATAGAATCGACGGTGGTCGAGAATCGACGGTGGTCGAGAATCGACGGTGGTCGAGAATCGACGGGAATAACAGCTTCGATGACAACAACAGATACAACTGTAGCAGCAGCGACAGCAGTTGCGAGATTCAAGAGATCTGAGATTCAAACTCACTCCTTCTCAACCCTTGATGGAATATGTTGGACAACGTTTTAGATAAAACCCCAAACATATAAATCCTAAAAATGACTCTCAATGTCACGCTGGAATGCTTTTTACACATCATTTATCTTGACCACATCAATGCCACATAAGGAGGTTGTAAAGTGAATGTATGCCACCTGTGGTTGTTAAAGTATAACTACTCTAAAAATTATTATAACTATTACATACCCTTTCAATCCACCCAATTATAGGAATTATAGGAAGACTTGATAATGGATTTCGAAATCCACTTACTTTTTTTTCCTTTTGCCATACAATAATCTAAGTTTGCCATACAATAATCTAAGTTGTTTGTGATAAATGATACAAATCTACACAATTCATTACCGTTCCAAAATCCTTCAATAGCTCTCATTTGGCTAACCATTTTTTTTCTTTTTGCTGAGATCTGTAGGTTACATCAATTCATCATCTCTGTTCGAGATCTATCATTTCTCAAACGGTTATGGAAGGAGTTGATCTGTCTACAAAGGACAAAGCTCATTTAATAGTACTTACCACCTTAAAAAAGCAACCAATCCCAAATCGTGGATAGAAGTTTTTAATCTTTCACCACTAACAACCCTCACAATTAGTACAAATACCTACACTTGGCTGAACCTCGGTACAACTTCTCATACAATTTTATCATCAACACCATGTCGTCCCATGCTATACAATTGTTCTACATTGTCCATACCTAAATACATCCTTGGCACCACTTATTTTTCTTACAAGAAAGAATTTAGCTATAATAAAACTTAAAGCAACCCCAGAACGCACTTGACAATGAATGGTATCACGATCACAAATGATGATGCCACCGTATATTAGAAAAATAACTTATGAAGCTCGAAGAATCCCAAAATTACCATTATAAAGGTTAAAATTGTCATTTTAAAAATTTTGAAAGTACAAAATTCTGTTCTCACATTCAATTCATCAGATATACTACTCACACATATAAACATTACATACCAAACTACATGTACAACCACCCCGCAAATCCAACAACAAATCCAACAAAACCTTGAGGAAAAAGTTGATATGTTATATGGGAGACATTGATACTGGGCTTACCAACTCAAAACCCACTAAGATAAATACAAAACCCAAATTGTTCAAAATCATGTTTAACTACATCATCTATGAATACTTTTTTGAAATAATAAGTATCATGATATTTTAATACCTAAAAGATTTTTACATCACCCTTACATCTATTATTTCATCTTTCGTTATTTTCTTTTTAAATACAAAAATTTATTTCTTAATAAATATATTCTCTCTAAAAATAAGTTGTCAATTGGTGGCGTTAAAAGATTATTTTTGTATCATACTAAAATTGAAAATTGAGTATGAGCAATAGTCTTTATAAGATATTTCTTATTAATAAAAGATATAAAAGAAAATTTCTTAAATAATTAATCTTTTCCCTTTAGCATGTATTATAATGTATCAATCTACATTAAGATTTAATGTTGTAAGAAAAAATAATGCTAGTAAGCCAACATTTAAAGCTATAAAAGGAAATACTTAATTGCCTATGAATGTTGGTAAAAAGCATAAACACTAAATTATGTACTGGATGTTTGACTTGGTCAATCGCCAAGTTATTTTTGAAATTGATACTCTCCATCAAAATCCATGTTCCATTGTGCATTATCAAAAGGACAAAATAAGAGACATGGGAGCAGATATGGTTGGTATGGTTGACATAAGTTCCACACTTCCACAAGCAACGAAAGAAATAATTGAGCATGTATAAGAAAAAGGTGAGAAACTAAAGGATAAAGCATTTTAAATAAATAAATGAATAAATATCTACAAAGCACTTTTCATCTTGTATTATAAACAAATATCTCAAAGCACTTTCGTTAGCTACTAGATTTTCAAGTGGACGTGGGCCAATTCATAAATTAACTATGGATTCAACTTGAACCATATATGCCAACTTCCTCATTTGAAGACTTTGATAACAACAATTTGCAAGTTTCCTCCACAATCAACATACATTTATGTTTTACAACAAAAGAAACGGACACTACTCAATTGAAACGTGTTCAGACATTATTTTCAGTGCATATTCTTGATCAGCATAAAAGTTTAAAACACTTCTAATACTGCAATGGATATACATTAAAAATAATTTCAGATAAAACTGCAACTTCATAACTTACATTATTTTTAGTGTATATTCTTATTTCTTCAAAGTAAGTTGATGGAATAATCTCTACTAGTTTTAAACATATTTGCCAGAGGAACAAAGAGAAGTCACATAAACCCAGAAAAATAGAAGCCTGCACTTCACTTTGTTTCTGTTTTCAAACCTTTGAAAAGCAAATAGTAACACCTTCTGTTATTTTTCACCGTTTATTATGAACTTTTAGTAAACATGAAAGAAAATGAAAACAAGGAAACATTTGCTTAATTTATTTGTGAAAATAGTTAACAAGAAAATGTTCTCTCAAATCGAACACACCACCAACCATTCCGTCCCTTAGTTAAAACCTATAAGAACGGAATCTTATTCAACTTTGAAATCAACCAAAAGAAATTCGTAAGCATAACTTAACAGGAAAAATAAAACATTGTGCTGTGTCATATCAGAATTACATGACATTGAATATGATATACAAATATCTGTGCAATAACAGGAAATCAGGGATAGACTAAATGAAAACCTTGTTGAAGACAGAAGGTGAAGCAAACAAAAAGGATTTTTTGCATCGTGCACACAAGTAAAGTTTAGGCAGTGAAATACATGATATCTGCTAATGTATTTGGCTATTGATAACAAGTTTGAACCTCCCTCAAATTCAAGATGGTTAGCAAACTAAGAAGAAAATATCTCTACAGCTTGACTTCCACATCAACACCAGCAGGAAGATCTAGCTGCATCAGAGAATCTATTGTTTGAGCAGTAGGATACAGAATATCAATGAGACGCTGGTGAGTTCTGATCTCGAAATGGAACCGAGCATCCTTGTGTACGTGAGGGGATTTAAGAACACAGTAGACTCGCCTCTTGGTTGGCAATGGCACAGGTCCCATCGTTTTTGCATTGGTAGTCCTTGCTGCATCTAATATCTGCTTGCAGGAATCCTCTATCAAGGGCACCCAGTAAGATCTAAGCTTGATTCTAATCTTCTGCTTTGGTGCCATCTAAGAATAGGAACAAGAAATATTATCAGATGATTTAAGTTTATGGGAATACACCAAAAAAGAAAGCAATCTCATGCAACGTTTACTCTTTTCTGGTTAGAAAAAAGAGAAACAAATCAATGGTTTAATACTCAAAATTGAATTGCTTTTGGAACTTTCAACTGAACTTACAGATAATTTCACCAAAGGAACTTATGAAAAATTACCCCAAATGATTGCCAACCTCTCTCATTTCCTTCTTCTTTCTGTATATATCCACACAGCCTCTATCACTACCACAATTCTTTCCACACGCAAATTTTTAATAGCCAAAGTAAGACCCTCTTTTTCCGTTCTCCATATAGGAGTGCCTAACAGGTTCTAATGTTGCCTTTACTTTTCTCAACATTCAACAACCAAATGTCCAACAAAAGAAACTACAACAAATTTGTATAGCACATCCGGTATTTGACAAACAAGATATGAGAGACCATGTTTAGCCAAATTCTTCATGAAGGAAACATTTGCACCAGTTGGACAACTTCCTAGGACTAGCCTAAGGATACTACCATTAGATTACATCTAAAATCAGCAGTCATTAAAGGAGGTTGTCTAACATATATATTAGCTGCAACCCATTGAGATAGGCAAAATGGGACTTCCCAATAGTTACCAGGCCCTCTTTGAACTTGATTGCCATTTTACAAGCTAAAATTGTTGAAGCCTCTATATCATGCAGAGCTAGGCCCACTTTTGATGAATTAGGGGCGACAGATAAACACTAATAGGCCATCAAGAATCATGGAATATGAAATGGCTGTGTGGGTATATATATATTCATCATCATAGCTATCAAACCATGAACTATATAGAGAATACTTGGTTTTTGAAACGTGAATAGTAACTTTTTCTTAATTCAGAAAGCGTACACATGATTCACCAACATTTAAAATGCTGAAAAACTGCATATATCACTGGGGAAAAGTAAACTGTAACAGTACCAGAGCACATAAGCCAAAAATTAATGATTGAAACTCATTAGTGTTGATTCTTTGAGTTCCAGCAAAATGATAGGTCATCCTAGATGAACTACTCCACATTGTTTGTGGATATTGAATGTGGTGGAGATCCCACGTCAACTAGTATTATGATTAAATCATGGTGTATAAGTCAGTGCAAACATCACCTAACACACAAGTTTTGTGAGATTAAGTTAGACTTAAAATCCACTTTCTAGAGAATGATAATTATAATTTATGTAATTTATTTAAATAACAGAATATGTTCTCAGGAAACATCATTCCCTTTTTCTTAGCCTTAGGGCATCATAAGTCATTGTATGAAGACTATGTTTTGAAAGAAAGAAAAAGAAATTGTGTGGAGTATGAGATTGGCTGTATGAAGCCTCTGTTTCTAAATGATGAAAACAGAACAATTAGACAGCCAAATAGGATGTTTAGAGCAAGTGAATGACTGTATGAAGCCACTGTTTCAGAAGAACAACAGAATAATGGACCAATAAAACAGGGTGCCTTAAGAATAACTCCTTTGTTACACTTTTATTTAATAATTTATACCTTTATAACTTTCGGTTTCTCTGATTAGAATTGGTAAAAAAATAAAAAGCAACAACAACAAAATATAAAAAATTGCTAAAACATGATTCATCCTGGTGATACAGAATCCCACCAATTTACACATTATCACACTATTCAAAGCAATAAACATGATATAAATTTCTAGGTAGCTGAATTGAATCAAATTATGCAATTCAAATTATGAAACGTGCAATCATGTAATAACCTTTCAAATTTATTCCTGAAACAGATTTCAGCCAAAATTATAACTACAAAAATGTCTATTACAAGCATAACTGGGCACCAATAATATTGAGAGCCATGTCACCTCGTCAGGGAACTATGCTATATGACTATGGGAGGCATATATTCACTCCTAGCTAACTGGCTAGCATCAAATACAACTCATTTAACCTCTTACCTGATTTACCAAAACACTATTCACAGATTAAAATGTCCAACCATTTCTTACTATAATTCTTCAACGATTTTTACTGGATATAATTCACATTTGAAATTTGAGCCTCACATGTAAAAGATAAAGCAAATTCCCGAAATGCAACAAATATTAAATAGCAACTGAGAATGGGGAATTGATCAACATACTGCATCTGCATCAGCGCCAATGCTAATTGCCGAAGTGCTCGGAGTCCCCAAGTCACCAACCTAAAACACCAAAATATTGCATTAACAAGGATACTAACAGCACCATGCCATCTAACATCTAAACCCCGCACTTTGCTAATGAACTCAAAACAGTAATGATATGTTTGGATGGGAGAAATGAAACAGATGACAATGTAGTTTCCTTTGTTCAGTCAAAGATAAAGTGGAAATCAAGGGGAGAAAAAAAATCAACTTTAACAAAAATTCAATTTTTTTTCACCTAACTCATTTTCTCTTCAATTTAAATTTTAAACTTTCCTCCCTCGTTTTCTTTCCGCACTACTCAACATGTGTAAGGAAAACCACTACACAAGATAAACCATAAGAACATTGAAGCCAGTGACATTATACTTCCTAAACCCCCAAACAAAAAGTGACGACATAGCAAAAGCCAAAAACAATAACATTGTCATAATTTTCATCATTCACTTCATCTTATCTCCACAAATCTTACATTATCAACAAACACAATGACCACTACTTTACAAATAAAAAACACAAATGCTGAATTAGTACATTCTAGAAACAGAATTATCAAGCAATTGGAAAATCCCCAGCAATACATCACCCAATGAAGAAATACCAAACCACACAGCCACAAACCTGATAAGTGGTGGATTCAGAGTCATCATCAAGGACTTCTGGAGGTGGGTCTAAGGGATCAGGGGAAGAATCCAACACTTCCGGAGCAACATGAACCACGGTTGAGGAGTGCAGAGGTTTGGGGCATGTGACCCTCACGGAGTTACCCGAGAAAAGGCACAAAGATGGAGACTTTAGCTTGGAAGATAGAGAGGGAGACGAATTGGAAAGAGAAAGAGGAGTAACGGAGAGAGAAGAAACCGCCATTGAAGCTCTTCAACGATTCTATCTCACTCTGAGTGAAGCTGTGGAAGGTTGTGTTCCGACACTTCCAAAAGAATTATCCACAATTTATTTTCGAAATTTTTCTTTTCCTGATTTCTTTAGTCTGGATCACAGCCCAAAAGCCCAATAATACCAACCTTTCGGGGATTTCTTTTTGTACCTATAATTTCTTTCTACACATCTGTAAATATGAAAATTATCTGATTTATGAAAATCAACTTTTAAATTGTGCAGTCCAAATCGCTTTTGCATCAAAAAGAAAGAATATATTGCATAGTTTAGAAGTCTAAATACTTTTTTAAGATATTCAGAGAATTTTTTTATTTTCGAATTACACAATTTATAAGTATTTTTTATAAAAAAAAAGTTGGATTTCACAGTTCAAAAGTCATTTTTGACTTTAAATTGTAAAGTTCGAAACCTTTTTTTCTTTTACATTGTATATTCTATAAATATTTTTTACATGAAAAGTTTATAGATTATACAATTTAGAAGTATTTTTTCATAACAAAATTTAAATTTGTGTAATTTAATAATCTTTTAGTTATATAATTCAATTATTTTATTTTAGATATTTTAATTAGAAAAATCAAAAAATGTGTTTTGAATTATACAATCTAAAAATTACTTATATATTCCATATCTAAATTATTTTCTTCCTTGAATATAATAATAACACAACACATATATAAACAACACATATATAAGGGTGGTGATAATAATAAGAGAATGATAGTGATGGAAGATGCAGTAAGTAGTCATGACGATAAGAGAACAATTTAGTTTGAGTGTATGTTTGGATTTGAGAGAATGAAAAAAAAAATTGAAAGGAAAGTAAGAAGAAATATGTGTATTTGGATGAAGAAAAAAAAAAGAGAAAATAAAGAAAAAAATTATCAAAGTTTGTGAGAGATATAATTAAAGTGATTGATAAAATAATTTTGTTATTATTATAATTTTTAAATTTATTATTATAATTATTATTTATGATTTTATTATTATTTTTAATTTTTAATATTAATATTATTAATATTTTATTTTAATGATTATCTTATTTTCATTATTATTTTTATAAATTTATTATTAATATTTTTTATATTTTGATTTTAATAATATTTTATTATTATTGTTATTTTATAATTTTATTAAATTTATTATTATTTTATTATTTACACTTCTTTTCTTGTAAATCTTGTCATGTATGTAAAGAAAGAAGGTTTCAATTTTTTCTTTTTATCCTCTATTATTAATTAGTTTTATTTGTTAATTCTCGGATTTATTTTTTCTTTAATATCTTTTCGTCTGCTGATACAAACAGACTCCTGACCATCCCGTAAGTCACACATAAAAACTGTAAGGTATAAAAGAAATAACCCAATCTTTTACAAATAATGTCCAGATGTGTTTTATTTTTTAATTAAGAAATTAGGTGATACGTTTGTACAGTTATGTATATAAACAAATGATAAAATAGTTTAATTGAGAAATCACATCAAAATAGTTAAAAAATAATTTATATAAAGGTATAAATTATTAATAGGTTATCTCATTAAACTTTAGAAGAAAAAAGTTCCATTATTTTATATATTTTTTTTTTAATTTTCTCATTTCTTATTTTAGATGTGTGTGAGTTAATATTATGTTATCATGGAAACTAACATTTTTTTTTTAATTTCCCTATATGTATTGAAAATAGTATATGACGTTATTGAAAATAGTATAATGAGTTTCAAAAATTCATGGGAAGTTTGATCTAGAAATGTATAAAAGAAAACAAAAATAAAATTCTTTTGACTTGGAGACTTTATTGTATAACCGATTAAAGATAAAAATAGACATTATTTAATCCTTTGTCTAGATATTAATGTAAAGTTAGATTATATATTGTAACACCAATTCCAAAAAGCATTAAACATCATTTTGTCAAATATACCACTTTACAAAACAAGATTTCTAATATGTAACATCTATTCTTTTATGTAAGATTCTCTAGACCTATTTATTTATGTATAAATTATAATACAAGTAGTTTATTGGGTGTTTAAATATAATATACTACTTTTGTGTAAATAATCTCATAATATTTCAAGATATTTTAAAACTTATATGTAACAATTAATTCTATTTGATCTTATATTGGACTAAGTAGAAATAAATACATATAAAAAGATTGAGAATGTTTTTCATAAAGTTTGTATTAAATATTTTTATATATCTTTGAGAGTGTAAATTGTCCAAATTAGATGACAATGATCGTTTTAACTATATTAAAACAATTTAAAAACAATCCTTTATAATTCATCAATCAAAAGTAGCTTAGAATCATTTTCCTTACATGGAAAAGTGTTTAGACTGCAAGTAATGGTTATTTATAGATGAAACTAAAAAAAAAACATAAAATCTAACGTCACAAAAATTAAAACATAATTTGAGAATTTTTAAGAACAAATAAATACTTACTTTAATTTGAAAATGAATTTAAGTCACTAGCTATTATAAGGTATGGTCAATTTTTGAAAGAAACGAAATTTAGATAAAAATTTAGGAAAAAATAATATAGAGAGAAAAAAAGTAAAAACTAGAGAAAGTAAGAATAAAAGTTTTTTTATTTTTACATATATTGTTTAAGTATTTTTTAAAATAATTAAATAAAAATTATTTATCAAAAGATCCTATTCTTCATTTATATATATGTATATATGTATACACATATATGTATATATATGCCACAATACAATTAGATTATAATATATAATGATGGTTTAGAGTAGCCTTGTCAACCCATTATTACTCACAAATCCGCTTTAGTTTAATCTACCTAACCATTTTCTTAAATTAAAAATTAAGTAAATAATAATTTTAAAATATTAACTTTGTTACGTTATATTATTTAAAGGGTATAAATATACATTAATATTGAAACTCAAATCAATAACGTATATAGATAACATATAAACATTTTACCACCCTAATAACATATATAGATAAACCTTTTAAACAATTTTTTTTAACCTTTATTTGACATTAAATATTTACTAATATGGTAATCAAATTATTTAAATGACAATTAATTTTTTCAATAGTTAATACTATCATGCCAACACTCCATATCCAAAATATTGAAATAAATAAATGTATAAAAACATTTTTATAACAAAAAGAATCCTTTCAACTCGTTTTTTAATATTTATAATTATGTTTTTTTACTTATTATTCTTTTAAGTATTAGGTAAAAATGAATATATTATTTTTTAAACTTAAATTTCAAATATATAACCTAGAAATTTAACTATTTCATTGTCATTATTTCTATAACTTTCTAAGTGAAACTTATGTCCTTTTCTTGATCAAAATCTATTAAATAGAGAAAAAGCCCAATTCAATGACAATTTAGGATTTTTCATATTTTATAAAGAAAACTCTAATAATATAAATATCCTACTACAATAAACCCAAAACTGCTCCTAATAATAAAAATAAGATCTATTTTATTAGAATTATAATGTCACGATATTTAGAAAACTAAACAAATATAATTATTGTTTAGTATTTAGAGAGAACCAATAATTGAATTTTTCTATATAGTTTTACATGCACTACAACAAATTTTAGTGTAGTAAAAATATCTGAAATTGAGACATTATATCAATGCTTCATCTAGTTGACTTGCTTTACATTAAAAAATATAAAAAGTACATATATTTAATATAGTTTCACAAATTTAACTATATTTAAATTTTTTATATAAGAAAATATAAATATGTAAAATTATTTCATTCCAAATTTAAAATATTATCATAGTGAAATCAAGAATTAAATTAATTTTTTTGATATTCATAAAATTGATACTTATGATATATTTTCAATATTTTTTATATACAATATTCAATAAACATGATAAATGTGATGACATCCGATTTTTTCCAACTTTATCAAAACCTCGTGTTAAAGAAAATAAATATTTCTCTGTAAAACTAGAAAAACAAAAAATATTCACTGCAACCAAACCAAACCAAACAGGTCCCCACTTCTCTCTTGTGTTTTTGTTTTTATTTTTTATTTATTTATTTTCATAATACAACGGCTGCGGCTACATTGGATGCACAATTCCTCAGTTCTGCAACTCTCTCTTTCTCTCCACCTCCAGTTCATGGCAATCTCAAGGTACCTTTCTTCTTCTTCTTCTTCTTTATCTTCCCTTTCATCATCTTTCACCCCTTTCTCTTCTTCTCTCCCACGCCGTTTCTTCCTCTTCAATGTTCCCACAAACCAAACCTTTATCCCAGTCCCTCTTTCTTGACTCATCTGGGATCACCGTCACCGTTTTTACTCAGGGTATGCTATAAAGTTTCAGTCTTTCTATTGGGAACCCCTTTTCTTCTCTCAATTGGAATACCCTTTCGACCTTTTGGCTGATTGTCACCTCTGGAGCAGCCAAAGGCCCAGTTTTTCTCCTGCTGTTGGATTTTTGAGCTCCTGGATCAGTTTTCCTGAAGGGTTTCTCTTTGATCTGTTTGGTGGCACATATATTAGTTTGAGGTTTTTGTGGCTGTGGTCAACTTCTGAGCATTTTCAGTTTCTGGAGACGAGGATCCTGCCTCTTTGGAGGCTTGTTAGATGGAAAAAAAGGGATCAATTAGTGATCCTTAGATGATGTTTTTCTCGGATTTTAAAGCCTTTTTAATTTCTGGGGAGATGCTGTCTTTTTTTGTTTGATGTAATTTTGGAGGGTATGCGTGCTTAATTAGGGTTTCTGACTTTTTCCCCACATGAAAAAGTACTTGGTTTTTGAGGATTCTGGTTAGTTTTATGTAGAAGACATATTTTTGTTAACCTGAGTAGGGTTCTTCCTACTAGTAGGAAGACTGAGGTTGTTCAAAGGTTTTTTGTGTTAGGAAGACTTCTCTATGTTATGGATTTGTTTGAATATCCTTTTGGACTAGTGAATCCAATGGGTATGCACCCTTTGGCATTGTTTTGAAATCAAGTGCATATCTGGTGTTCTGTTAACTCCTGCTGGTATTCTCTTTAAGATGGCCGTGAACAATCGCTGTTTCGTGGAATGGAAAGAGCAGTTTGTTTCACAGGAGCGTGGTAATCGTGTTGTTCACTATTACCTGAAGGATGCTGCTGGGGAATCTATCCTTGCAGTGGTGGGTACTGAGAGGAGTGTTAGGCACATGTGCTATGTTGTTGCTGAGGAGTTCCTTGAAATTTGTGGTAAGGATGGTTCCATTCCAACTGGTTTCAAATGGCGATCTAGAAGAGAGGTGGTGGATTGGCTAACATCTACGCTATCAAAGCAGAACCTGCAGGGAGATAGAAGTGGTAAGTTGATATTTCTTTGCTTTAACTTGTTCCAGTCATTTATAACGTCTTTGATTGTTGTATGTTGAACAATAATGTGGGAAATACCATAGGAAACTGTGACTTTATGAACAACAAAGTGAGACTAATGAACAACTACGTAGTGTTTGTTTTGTAAGGCAATTATATGGATGTCGTTCTATCAATGAACCAATATTTGGTGCCATTTTCTGTTACATGAGCGCATATCATATGGATGTGGCTCAATCAATACTCTTGTTCACTGCCAATTTTCTTTAATATTTTCTTATTCTTCCTTGTATTTGTTCAATATGAGATTATTTTTTCTACCTCTGTACTAGTACTCTGTTCATTCTGATAAAACCCCTTCTTTTATCCTTCCAATTTCCAATAATAAAAACAGCAAATGTTCTCAAATAGAAAAAGAAGTGAAAGCATTAAGAAATTTTATATCATAAATAATCATTGAAGATTGGCGAAGATTTTTGCCTAGTCACTTTCAGATTCAACATCTATGTGGTAACAGTCTAGTACCTAGGGGCTAACTGGTGTAGAATCATTTTCCAAACATGAAAATTTCCATTCTAAAACTATTTCCAATCATTCAAGACACACAATCCCATACTTCTATGACAAAAAAGGATTAAGAATAGCTGTTTTCCTACTTTTGCTTACAAAGAAGATAACCATCAAAATTTTCAGTGAATGAGGGTTTGGGAACCTAACCTAATCGTCATCCCTAACCCTAACATTACGGAATCCAATTTTCTAACTCGGTTCTTTTAAGAGCAAGCAAGCTAGAGCAGTATAAACCCATTTTGATGGTGAATAACTCAATATGTGATTCTTCAACTAGAAAATAAGAAATAGACGAGCAAAGCAAGGGGGAAGGGTGTTGAATTTGTTAATCACCTTAAAATCCAAATACTTGAAGCTTTTTGCTTTCTTTCTCTTCATCAAGCTTTCTCTCCCTTTCTCTCTTTTTCCACAGCTGAAAACACTCCTTTTGAGACGCACTCATACTAGTGAATTTAGTTTAGGGATAAGGATTAGGATAATATTGATAATGTTTCAGTAGACTATATAATATTATGCAATGACAATGTAAAAAGTTGTAAGTACAAATTGTCATGTATGGTTTTACTGACTTTTATAATAATAATTTTCTTAAAAGTCATACTTATAATTTTTTATTAGTTGGCCGTGTAAAAACTTTTGCACTGACAATGGATGCCCATTAAACTCTATTTTAGTATCCTAGTTACTTTATAACTTGTTACTTTATTCTTCACACTTTCAACTTAACTACAATTTTCTATTGATATGTAAAAAAATGTTGGCTAAATACATTCTCAGTTCCGCTCTTGTTCCATGCAAAAAAGTGCTAGAAATATAATTTGGGGTAATAAAAAGTGTAAGTATCGTTACAGGAAAGTTGAGAAACTAACCTGCAATCAACAGCATTTGATCTGTAATGCAGCAGTAAATTACTGGAAAATAACATTAAGCTCCTCTTATCAACCTTTATCCATTTCTGCATTCCAAATAACATTGAAAATGCTTAGCTTAGAAAATTAGGAGGTGTGTATTATTACATGAAGGAGGCCACCTATTATCTTGTTCATCTTGTTATGACTACTATTTTTTTGAAGTTTATATCTGCAGTCTTGTTAATGTTTTTATCTCTTATTTTGTTTTTGAAATCACAGTATCACCTGGTCATAACTTGGTACAAGCTCACGAGACCACAAATGACAGTATCAATGAAATTACTTGTGCACAAATAACAGACGATAAGGTATATATCCCTTTTTGTCCTCCCGTCCAATATTTTCATTTATATTGTTTCTAGTGAATGTTTTTTGACATCTACCTACTCCTCTTTCTCAGGACTTTCCTACGAGTAACTCCAAATTATCCAATTCAGACATTGTTTGGTCAGGAGTTGCATGGAGATGTGGCAAACAACTTAAGCATTATCCTGCTTTTTGGAGGAATGGCATCAACATAGCGGTAAGAAGGCCTTGAATTAAATTCCTTAAAGATCTCACTTCTAGCTTACTTGTCAACTCCTTGTTTTGTGGTCAACTTCTAATTAGCTTCCTATCATTAAGAACCTACGTGTAATCAATTTCTTCCGGTATTGACACGTAAATTCCTTAATGATGTCTGTATTTAGGTGTGCGTTAAGGGAAAATTTTTCGACATTGAAATAAATGTTTAGTTGCATGATATTTGCTTAATGCCATACACATTACAGATGCTTTAATGCCCCTGCTTTAAAAAGTAAAATTATTATTCCAAGTAATTTCCTTTCTCTGCTAACATAATATATAAATGGTTTTGTATCTGACATTTACATTCTTCCTGATTTCCAGATTCAATCCTTTGTTTTTGTTATGGGCAAGGGAGAGAATCATTATATTGCTTATGTAGAGGATATGTATGAAGACAGGAGGGGGCAGAAAAAGGTCAAGGTGAGGTGGTTTCACCATAATCAGGAAGTGAAGGGTGTAGTTCCTGTACGAAATCCTCACCCGCGAGAAGTTTTTATCACACCTTATTCTCAAGTTATCAGTGCAGAGTGCGTAGATGGTCCTGCCACAGTGTTGACTCGTGAACACTATGAAAAGTGCATGTCTTTTTTTTCGCCCACTTCGAGGGACAGAACACATTTGTGCTTTAGGCAATTTAGAAGCAACAAAGTTAAGCCCTTTGACTTGAGTAAACTGCGTGGCTACTATGCCCAACCAATTCTTTCTTGCTTGCACCCTGATTCAGTTCAGAACCCTGAGAGGCTTGCAGGAGAAAATGAAGACATGAGTGCAGGCGATGATGTGAAGGTAGGAGCCAAGAGGAGCAGAAGTGATAAGGGGTCTCCTCAGTCTTGGATAAGTCAAAAGGGAGTTAGGAAATTGATAAGAAATAAGCAAATGATGGTATACAAAACCTTCCAGGTTGCAAATTATGCAAGACCAGAAAGGAGATTGCTTTCTCGGAAGCAGGTTGAGTATCAACCTTGGTCTAATCACACATACAAGGTTGATGACAAGATTGAGTTGCTTTGTCAAGATAGTGGCATCAGAGGCTGCTGGTTCAGGTGTACAGTTGTTCAGGTAGCTCGGAAACAGTTGAAAGTCCAATACGACGATGTCCAGGATGAAGATGGAAGTGGAAATCTAGAGGTACAATTAAGCTTTTGAGATATTCTATGTTCAATTTTCTGGCAATACTTAGTTTGCTTGTAAAATATGTGCGTAAATAAAGGGGGTTTTATCATGAACCAGAAAGAGAAAATTTAAGGTTATATAGTTTTAGGCTTTTAGCAATTTTTCTTTAATGGTTGTCTGCGTAGAATTAGAAATCATTCTAGTTTAAGTTTAATGTGAATTGTTGTATAAACTTAGACTGAATTAACCAAGGATCTAGATTGATCTCATGGGATTAACTAATTGTGCTAGAGATATTGCTGTGACAATTTGTTTGACTGCTTTTCTAAGTACTGGCTTTGTAAGAATGACAGGAGATTATGTAGGCAGGTTTTAGCATGGATGGATTTTCTAGTGGAGTACAAGAAATTCATTATTTTTATATTAAAAAATGTAGGGGGTAATGGGATGGCCAATAATGACATGGATTGAATGGCAAAGTCATATATGATACAATTTAAGACAATAGAAAGATGAAGTTATAGAACCAAATGAAAAGCAGAATACAAAGAAAAGGTTTTGTATGTAGATTCACTTATTGCATATTTTACAGCACTCACTTTTCAAACTTTTATCTGAATATTATCTATATTTTAGGAATGGGTCCCTGCTTTCAAGTTTGCCAGGCCTGATAAACTTGGGATGAGGCATTCTGGCCGCCCCACCATCAGACCTACTCCAACTCTTGAAGAACAAGAACTGGCTGTTGAGGTTGGACATGCAGTTGATGCATGGTGGAGCGACGGCTGGTGGGAGGGGGTTGTAACTAGAATTGATCACTGTGGAGATGATAGTGTTCAAGTATACTTTCCTGGTATGTTGTTTTAATGCCTTTTTGGAGCTTTTTAAATAATTTTATCTTCCATTTTTTTAATAGCAATGGTCTTTTTTATTTGTATCAGGAGAATGCCTGCTGATGAAAGTGTGCAAGAAGGATTTAAGAATATCTAGAGATTGGTTAGGGGACACTTGGATTAACATTAAGGCAAAACCTGAAATAACTACAACTATATTCTTCACAGCTAATAATAGCTTTAACACAAAGCTTTCAGTGTCCCCATCAATGGAAAAAGTTGCGGACACTGTTGGTTTTAGTAATTCATGTCATGGTGATCCTTTTAGTAAGAAGTGTGATGAACTGGTTATTGAAGACGAGAAACATGTGTCTTGTGACGGCTTCAATGAAGATGGGGTCTGTATCCCGGATGATAAACCCTCTTCAGAAAAAAATACTGAAGCTGATCATATTGAGATACATGGCTGTTGTGATGAAGATAACAGTGATGAGCATGACAAAGTTAACAATGATGATGATGATATTATCAAGAATGGTGATAATAATGGTAATAAAGATATGAAGGTGTTTGGAACTTCTGGATCGGACCATGAACCTGTAGAGCTCATGGAAGTGGCTGTATAAACAATTTTTTAGAAGTCATGCATAAAGGTATGGTAGTGCTGATTATAGAGCTATGCCATAATCTCTTAATGTGTTGTAATCTGTCCAAAGTTAGTGTGAGAATGTAAATAGTAGTTACACGGTTATGTGGGAATCCCATTGATTGTTAACTTCCTAGTTGCCTTCCTAGGTGTACAGTGTTGAGTGTAATGTGCAAGTGTGTTGTTATCTTTCCTTCCTTCCATTGATTGTATCTGAAAGTAGATTTTTTTCACACAAGACAACTATTGTTGAGTAATTTCAATTGCTATCCAATTAGTTTCATTGATATGAGCCAGTGTATTATAAGATCTTATGTGCAGAATATTTTCCCTTGCAATTTCATTCAGGCTAGCCAAAAGGTGCTACAATAAATGTAAGTTTCTTTTCTGAGCATTGCTTCACGAACAGGAAGTGTATTATCATAAGTTAATGTAGACTATAGTAAAATGATTCTGATGGGAAACCAATTGAGCAATTTATAGTTTCTTTATTGGTAATGAGGGCCACAAAATTTTTCTTTTGGTAATGTGTCCACTGTGTACCATTTGGTGTTGTAGTGTTTATGTATGTGACAATTGAGTTCATACTTAACAGGTTTGCATAATTTTTTAATTTGGTAGGCTTTTTACTTGTCAAATAGTTTGAGGCTCAACACATGATTGGTTTACATGGTGATGGGTTTGAGTTCATTTAGTAAGGAGAATGAATTTGGACTATATTGTGTGGTGAAGATTCTTGAAGTAGCAAAAACGTATGTTTATGGTGAATGTCTTTGTTGGAATGTGGAAGGTGTAACATATTTGAGTATTTTCAGATTTTTTAACAAGAGATTAGTCTCAAAACGTATATTTAATTTTTAGTAATGATGTAAACATTACAATATCTTATTTAAATTCGGAATTTAAAATTTAGAATTTAAAAGAAATTGAATTAATTTATCTAAATAAAATATAAAAAAATTTTAAAAAATTATTTAAAAATTAAAATTTTTATTTTTTATTTTTTTTTTTTTTTTTTTTTTTTTTGAATTTGAAGTTTTCAAGCCAAATGTATTATAGAGATTGATTCTGACAATTATGTGTAAAAAAATGCTTAAATAATTAAATACTACAAGATTTGTAGGTATAAATCTACCAAATTATTGCTTGTGTTATTAAGTTTGTGAAATTTAAATATATTGAATTAAAACTTTTTAAATGTTTTTTTATAAATTAGTTCAATTTTTTTAAATTTCAAATTCTTATTAGACAAAATAATTTAATGAATATTATATTTTAAAAAATAGGTATATATTTAAAAATTAAAAATTTAATACCAAACATTAACTAGTAAAAATTTAATTGAGATTTGTGACATATTTTTCATAGAGAAAATATAGTTTTTTTAATTTAAAATTTTTACCATCAAATTATTTTAATTTTTAAAAAAATATATTTATTTTTAATTTTTTATCCAAACATAATTTTACATATGATAAACATATGTTTGAATGGAAGATGTTAGAATATTTTAAGATGTATGAGTGACTTAATGAGATTAATTTTTGATAAGAACATTTATATAACTAAATATTTTATGTATTTCATATTTATGATTTGAACTAAATTATAAATAAAAAATGTATATCACGTAAATGATATATAATAAGATCACATTCTAATATTAAACTAATATCTTTTTAATTTTAATTTACTAAAAATTAATTAATGTGAATACTCTATTTTAATCAAGTATAATTTTGTACAAATAAGAGAACTATAGAAAAGGATTTAAGAAAAAAAAAGTTAAATTATTTTTTATATATATTTTTAAGATTATTTTATTTTTAATCAACATCTTATTAAATCTTATTTTTTATTTATAAATTTTTTCTTTATCTAATATCATTTGGAGGTAGACTTGAATTGAGCTAACATGTAGTAGAAATGGACAAATTCTTCGTGCACCCTAATACACGCTTCCTGCACCCTAATACAAATATTTTAATTCCATAAATATTCCAGCACACCCATCCGGTTCATAACGTAAAAAAAAGAAAACTGGATGGCATTCCATCCGGATTTTATTTTAACATCTGTTTCCAAATCTTTGATTAATCCTTAAAACAAGCAATAAGTAAGTAATTTTTGGTGTTTGTTAGCAATTAGTAAGTGATATTGCTGATTAGAGTAGTTGATTTGGGGTTTAGGCGTTGTCGACGACGAACAAAACAATTTTTCGATTTGATATATGAGAACCGGATGGGTTCCATCCGGTTCTCATTTTGATTTGGAAATGAGAACCGGATGGTAGCCCCATCCGGTTGTCATTTCAAAATCAAAATGACAATCGGATGAGTATGCCATTCGGTTGTCATTTCCAAATAAAATGAATTTTTTTTAAATGACAACCGGATGGGGGTGTCATCCGGTTGTCATTTTATTTTGAAATGACAACCGGATGGGGTGCCATCCGGTTGTCATTTTATTTTGAAATGACAACCGGATGGGGGTGCCATCCGGTT
>Ga0099825_1001452_pt1 | contig 30310 bp, 13 predicted proteins | sample SiratroredBW_FD_76838 | JGI IMG/M metagenome (GOLD analysis project Ga0099825, IMG submission 76838) | Root nodule microbial communities of legume samples collected from California, USA - Siratro red BW | ecosystem: Host-associated > Plants > Roots > Nodule | place: USA: California | collected...
ATATATATATTTTTTTAAACTTCGAACTATTTCCTCGATAGAAAAAATTGGAAAAACAAATTGTTTAATGCCTATTAGCCCGTGGGAGACAGTTTAGTATTTTAGCTATTCTTAATTTTATTACAATTTTTCATATAATTGATTGTAACTTAATGGTCTTCTAAATAATAATTCTCAACTTAAGAATGATTATTCACTAAACAAAGACAGAAAATTGGTCAATTTGATCAAGAGGGACACTCTTTAGCTAATAACAATGACCCTTCAGTACATATAAAGAAAAAAATAATTCTTAAACTCCCTGTTGAAATTTGTGAAAAAAAAATCCATATTTTTAATTTCAGCATATTTGCTCAAGTTTGTCATGATTTTCTTTTTAAATATTAGTCCTATAATTTTTATTCACTGAGTTTTGGTTTCTATAATAAGTTCTTATAGTTTTAATCTAAAATTCATTATTATCTTAGTTTGAATGACATACACTTTTTATTATAGATATTTATGCTCAAATTAAGTGTGCTTAATAATAATAATAATAATAATAATTATTATTATTATTATTCTTAGTATTTAACAAATCTACACATTTTCTTATCTAAATTTAATATTATTATTATTATTATTATTGAAGTTAAAATATCTCACATATAATAATATTCTATAGTTTGATAGTTTTAAATTTGTTATTATTAATATATTAGATTTAAACTTTTTTATTGACATGTTAGACTTAATTTTTTTACAAGATATTGTTCCATATAAATTTGATTTAGTAGGGTCAAAACCCAAACCATGAAACATGTATAATTGGTCAAAAAACAGAAATTTTCGGTGCAAAAATGTTTCAAAAAAAGCAATGAAAATGAAATGCATATTCTTCACCTGAGATTTGTTAAACTAAGGTTAACTTTTTGGCTTATGTGGTGGTGAATTAGCCACTGAAACAAAAAGGAAAACTCTTGCAAATTTGATGAGAAAGTGATGCACACAAATAGTAGGATTTCTCTTTCGGTGCATAAGGACCTGTCAAATCAATTTAACACCAAACGTAACGTAGCACACATTCTTTATCTCTATTTTCAATCATCCAACACATTGCATCAACCATCAGCCAAATTTGCTTTGATAGTGAAATCTGGGCTAAACTTAAATTAATATGAAGTGCTTGAGATATACTCACTTAAATATAACATCTAATAACTCAGTTTTGTTTTTTTCATAGATCTCTAATATATTTTGATATAATAATATCATGAGTTATATTATGAACATTCACTTCAACTTATTCATTCAAATATTTATAATTTTTTATTAGTTTTCTTGTTCAAATATTTCTTTTTTGTCATATTTATAGTTTTTTATTATTGTTTTCTTGTTCAAATATTTCATTTTGTCATTTCTGTATGAATTTTTCATTTATATTCACCTTTCAAATATGATTTTCATGTCTAGGATGTGTATTTGTATATGTAGTTTTATGGATAAAGATAAATTTATGTTGGTTTAAAGTTACAAAACCATCTTTGATTTGATAATCAAAGATTTTTTATGGATAAGTTTTAACTTTTTGTGTTAAACCGTAAACTGTTGGAGCTTAATTTAATTTACTTCTTTATAGTGAAGTTGAAATTATTGGAAAGAGTTATGAATTTGGGAATCTATTCTATTATTAGTTGTTAAAAATGAAAAATATTATTAATTATGGAGTTGAAATGATTTATCATTAGTAGAAAAATGGGCTTCTACATCGTCAATATAACGTCCGTTAAATCAAAAACCGATGTTGTGAAAAATATGGTGTCATTTTTGTAATTAAATGAACATCATAATGTCGGTTATCACTTATAACTGTCCTCGAAAACACGGTAAACATTTAAATTTTAAATTTTAACTTTTTTTTTTGCAGTGAGTGCATAACGTCAGTTGGGAGAATCCACTTCAAGAGTTGACTCGTATACTCCACGAGTATTTTAATAATCCAGCTCAAATTTCTTGGAAAGCATCTATCTTTGGGATTGGAGGTGTCCCACTATATATATCGATGCAAGACATGTGGGAACTAGCTAGTGGTTTTCAGATGTTAAACAGTAATATAATTCAGTTATAGATTATGTAAGTATATTTTTCTACATGTTTGCTAATTATTTATTTCATCAACTTATCCTATTACTAACATTGATTTTCACAATGCAGGTATATACATGATTTAGTTTATAACATAGGAAATCCTGATATTTATAGATTTCTTGAACCGCAAAGTCTACAAAGGTCTGGAAATAAATTCATTGACACTCAGACCTATATACAAAACTAGATTCAGAATCGAGGAAGAGAATTTACCTTGCCCCAATTATCCATCAATAAGTTTTAAATCTTTATATTTTTATCTTAAGTAATGTTGAATATATTACATTATTAATATATTTTCTTATTTTAGGTCTCATTGGCAGCTGATGCTTGTGTGTCCCGCGGACAACACAATTGTTTGGTTTTGTTTGTTGCATAAGAAGTCACAAATCGATTTGAAACAAATTGTACAAAGGTATCGTTTAATTAACTTTAAGTATTACATATCACTATTTTAATTACAAATAAGCAAATTACTAAAAAACTTGGATTTTAGTGCAATGAATGTGTGTAAGGTTCTTTGCGGGAGATCTTCATCCACAACCCAAAACCTCCAATGGATACAGACTAAGGTATTTAACTCTAAATGTAATTGACTTTATTAAAATTAGCATTATTCAAATTTTTGATGATTGAAACTTTAATGAAAGTGCAATAAGTAACGAGGAAGTTGGGAATGTGAATATTATATTATGCACTGGATAAGAACCATAGCAAGAGCTGGGATCATAGATTCTTGGGAGCATGTAAGTTTTTCTCTTATAAGTTTGTAAATGTGTCAAATGTTTGTTGATTTTAAAGTTCTAGGATTAAACTTTGTATTTATTTCGGACTTTTCAATATATAGAGCCATTGGACAAGAATGATATAGAAGAAATTCAAAAAGAATGGGCAAAGTACTTTCTCAAAGTTAGGAGTCAATCTTAGTATAGATTAGAATTAGTTCTTATTGTAATATAGTACATTTTAGTGTAAATTAGTGTATATACTAAGTAAGAACTACAATTGCATATCATTTTGTGTATTGAAATGGTTGGTTTATGAAATTTATGCAGGGAGGTTAGCAGGTTATTTATTGTGTATATTTAAAAAAAAAAACACAAACACAACGTCGGTTATAACTATAACCGTTATTGTGATTGATTCACCACGTCGGTTATGGTCAAAATCGACGTGGTAGTGCATCTTAAAACTATAAACATAAGAAGCACCACGTCGGTTTTAGCACGAAACCGACGTGGTGCTTCTTATGTTTACAATTTTCAGTAAAATTATGATGTCAGTTATCTGGTCTTAATCGACATTGTGAGGAATTATGTGACGTCGGTTCTTCAACTGATGTCTAAATCAACGTCTCTTGGGTCAATGTCAATTCGAGAACCGACGACAAAGGTCTCTCAAAACTGACGATGAATGTCTTTTTTCTACTAGTGTATGCGTTTAAATTCTTCTTTGTTTTATAAATTGAATAATTTGATATTGAAATGAAGATAATTAGTTTGGAATCAAACCAATAAGTCATGAGGGTTTGTTTTGATGTTAAAGTTTTGAATTTGAAGTTAATGGAGTTAGAAAATAAGTAAAGGCATGCATGATGTAGTATTCATGTTACTTGTTTGAAGTTTTATATACTTGTTTGAAGTTTTTGAATGATCAATTCCAAATAGAAAAATGTGTATCCATACAATATAAAATTATAATATTATGTAAATCAAGTGTATATGAGAATAGAAATTATGTTAATTTAGTTTAGGGTTTTCGGACCTTTTTAGTTTGATTACTCATATGATTGTGCATGTGAGTTGAAATAACTATAGAATATTGTTTTGTTTTGATCTTGTAAGTAACCAATTGAAACTAAGAGTATCTTTTAAGGTTGGAAATGCTACCCAAATGTTATGATTTGTAGAAAAATATGTACTATGTTGTTTTAATTATGTTTAATTGGTTGAATATAGTCTAGATAGATTATACAAGTTTGAATAAGGTAGATTGAATAAGGTAGAGACATTTTAATGATTGTCATATTTTGAATTCAAAAATAACATTTACAATTGTCACTTTATATCACTTCCAATTTTCTTTCCTTTAGGTTAAATGAAAGTACACATTTCCCTCCACGGTGAAAACGCTATGTAGTGAAAACACCCTGAAATCTCTTTGAACACCTTTTCGTTCCCAAACTGAAACCTTTGGTAATTTTCATTTTCATTTTCATTTTCATTTCATTCCATTTTCGAATCCCTCCACAAACCATAACTCTCCCAAGACACTCAATCCCAAGTTCTTATAGTTTCGAGTCCTAAATCTTCCAACATAGTCATTCACAAATTCGTCTAGTTTCGAACCCTAACTCTTCCAACACAGTGATTTGTAAATTTGTGTCGTGAATCCTAACCGATTGGAGTGATTGTCTGAAACCCGGAGCATTTTCGAAAATCGGTGACCTTCGACCGCCCGGACCGATGATATATTCAGGGTGTTTTTGCATATGTAGGGGAGGCTTCCACTGCCATTAATTAAATATAAAAACGATTAACGAGTTCAGGGTGTTTTTGCAGGTCCAGGGGAGGCTTCCACGACCTTCGACGACGAATGTGGCATCGAGGGTGCCCCATGGCGCGACGAAGCTTCCCAAACAGGAGGCAGGGATTTGATGAGGTTGTTCAAGGAATTGAGACAGTCCGTGGCCAATGATTAGGGAGGTTCCAGGCCTCCGGTTGTGGAAGAGGATAAGGAGTTTCTTGAAAAGAAAGAAAAAAATTCCTGCCTGTAGAACACTATTCCACCATTTCATTGTGGACTAGAAGGTGAAATAGCCTCAATTTTCTTCACCACTATTCCATCTTTATTTCGTTGTGATAGAGATAGCCTCATTGTCTCCTCTATACCAGTTTAGAAACATGGAGGATGGCATATTCAAAACTATGGTATGATTTTTTGTCTTGCTATTTTTCTGTGCTATGATTTGTGAATATTATACGGTGGAGACCTAGAAATATTGAGAAATTATTGAGGAAGCAAGGGACTAGAGGAACATCAAACAAGTTTTTTACTGGAGACACTTTGGATATGAAAGACTCTGTCCAAAAGGTTTTACATAAACCAATCTCCCCCCACCATCAAATCATCCCTCGTGTCATCGTTTTCCTACACAAAATGGTTCTCCAATATGGTAAATTACTTTTACTATGATAATCACTTTAATAAAAACATTTCTAACACGTTTATTTTATTGAAATAAATTAGTCATTATGTTATTTACGAGTAGGAAACATTTCATTGTGTTGGTTTGGAAGAAGACCAAGACTCATAATAGCAGATGTAGAGTTTACAAGATTGATTTTGACAAATAAGAAAGGGCACTTTGTTAAGCCACCTCGTAACCCTCTCATCAATCTTCTATTTTTAGGATTGTCTTCATTAGAAGGTGAAACTTGGACAAACCTGGTAACATCAGCTTTCCACTTTGAGAAGTTGAAGGTCACTTCTAATATCACAAACACTTTTTTCCCATAAATATAGTTTTTCAGTATTCTATCGTATACTAATTTAATTAATGTGGAAGATAAGCAAGTTGTTTTGTCACTTTTATACATTCTTAGTACAAGTAATAACACAGTTTAAGTTATATTACAGGCAGTGGTGCCAGCATTTTCAAGCAGCTGTCACAACATGATCGCGCGATAAGAAAAATTAGTTGAAGCTCATGGATCGTATGAATTTAATGTTTGTTCAGAATTTGTAATTCTTACTGGTGATGTGATAGCTCGAACAACCTTTGGAAGTAGCTACCAAGAGCTTAAGCAGCAGATTAATGGTGCATCTCAACAAGTATTATTTGGGTTTTAATTTCAGATAATTAGGCTGTGTGTATCTGTTTAACTCTTGTTACATCCTTTAACAGAGTCTATGACTAAGGTTTTTTTGGTAATGGGCCCAAAATCCTTGATCTTAAGATCAATGTCAGTGACGGTTTCTTGAACCTTCTATGTGTTTATTGGTTACCATGAATTTTCCAATCACGTGCCAATTTTGGTGCAGGCTGAGTCACTTGTCAGGGCGCAACAAGATATGGGAGAGACAATGGGTGAACTAGGGCTGACATTTATTAAATTAACAAAATTTGAGAATGAAGAGGTTGTCTTGAACACTCAAAGGGTACAGGCTGCTGATATGAAAGGTTAAGCAAAGTTGCTTCAAGGCTAGCAGATTATTTCGAGAATTAAATGCTCAGACTGTGAATATTTGGTATAATACACAATTATATTAGTCTTTAAATGATACAATTTCCATCGAGTTGTCTATTTTTGTAAGAATTTGTATCACTCTTCCTAAGTAAAGGGTAACTCACTAAATATTTTGATGATTTTCTAATTTTATGCATAGCAGGATACACTTCACAAGTACCTTGGATTAATGTTGGTTGTTCATAGTGCATTCTCAGAGTGTTCAAGTGCACTATTGACTGTGCAAACTCTTCTATCTGAGTTGGCTGCTTTGCATTCAAGAGTTGAAAAACTTGAAGCAACCTCATCTAAAATATTTGGGGTTGACAAATCCAGGGTTCGTAAGTTGGAATAGGTAAAAGAAATTGTGAGAATGACTGAAGATGCTAAGAATGTTGCAATTAGAGAATATGAGCGCATAATCTATCACAGCGCATAATGATATGATTAAATATATATGTTGTTTTTTTAGTATTTTACAAGGGAAGTGGATTTAAACAATTTAGAAAGTTGTAATAGTATTAGTCTTGTAACATAATATTTTGTGAATTGTGTTAGAATATATGTTGTACTATGAATTATATTAATGCGATATTTTAGTTTTGTTCTATTAGATATGTATATAACATATATAATTATGAAATATGATAAATTATGAAATACTATTCGATATAGTTATAAAATACTGCATATATATATATATATATATATATATATATATATATATATATATTTAATATTATAATTATGACAATTTAAACTATTATCACTTATCATTTATTATAATATGGTCATAATAAACATTGTATTAAAACGTTCAGAATGACGTTCAATTAACATTATTTATATGTAGAAGACATTATATGACGCATGTTACAGCATTTTGTACAAAAATGTTATTTTATAAATTGTGACGACTAACTTTATAAGGATACGCAAAAACGCCACATATGTATAAAGTGATAGTGATATTTTTAATTGATGTTGTATAAAAAAAATATCATTGCATACACAATTTTTTGTAATATTTTGTTTAAGTTAAAAATTCTAACAAAAAATTAACTTTATTTTTAGTTACTAAAAAAACATTTATATAATGAAATTGATATATTTTCAAATTGATAAATATTATATATATATATATAATATTTAAATATTTTATTAGATCAGTGATGATTGTTATCTATGTGTGTCTATATGGATTTAAAGGATATAATTGAGTCAATTATTACATTATATGAGTTTGTTGAATTATAAATAATTTAGTCATATGATGTTTTGTTGATTTCGTATGAATGTAAGTATTAAGTAAAAAAAAAGCTAAACTATAGCATACAAAATATTCATTTGCTTTCTTAATAGTTTGTGGCATAAACTAATATATCAAGTGAGAAATGAAGAGGAATTATGAGCATAAATTACTACACAATTACACTTATAAGTATATAATTTGAGTTGTAATTAACTTATTTATCCCAATCTTTAATTCTTAAATTCGTTACTGATATAAGTTTTATATTAAATTAAATGTTAATATTAATATTTAATAAAACATATTCAATATGAGTCTTTCAATATATATATATATATATATATATATATATATATATATATATATATATGTCATCTATTGAATATTTGATTATCTTTTTTTTTATATAAATTTATTTTTTTATAGTGTTTGGGTGTGGATGAATTATGAGTGTTTCATATAAGATGAAATATGTTAGAGAATATCATAATAAATATATTTTTTTCTCAATTTTTGTATGATTATTTTGATTACTTAATGTGATTGTATTTTATTCATAAAGAGATGATGTTGTAGATTTTGATGATAATCTTAATTAGATGAGATTTCCTTATTAATTTGTGTTAGACATTATTTTCGCTATAATTAACTTTCAAATCATTCATCTAACGAAGAGCACAGAAATTGACATAATAGAAACATACTTATACAATTATAAGAAAAAAATGGATATTACTTGAAAATAGTTTGTTTAAGAAAACATTCATGGAGAAGAAGTTTTCACACGGTTTAAGGTGTGCCACATGTAATTAGTTGCATTAAAAATTATAAATTCGGTACTATTATTGTATGTTATATTTTACTTTTTAATTAGGTGTTATCTGATCAAGTAATTGGAGAAAAATAAGCTATTATTATACAATCAATTCATATTAATGTATAAACATGGATTGATGACGGGTTTGTAATAAGAGAAATTAGAGTGTGTGGTGCAAAATCAATATATTGAGTAATGTGAAGGTCTTTTCAATCTCGATATTAGTTAGCACCAGTTTTAGTTCTTACAGAAAGAAGAGTGATTTTAATCTTAAAAATTATATTTTTTTAATCCATTTTAATCCAACTCACCGTTAGTCTTTCAAAAACGAGTTGGTGAGAAAATGTATTGAGTAATGAAGAGTTAAAAGAAAACTAAATAGGTTTAAGAAAGGTTTATTTATTTTTATCTTTTTTTTTGAACCATATCTATATAAAAAAATGCTATAATTATTTTTATTTTATTTTTAGGTACTAATTATTTCCGTTTTTTTTAAAGAAACTAAAATATTTTCCTAAAATATATTTTTTGAACCAATTTTTTTTTCTATTTCTTTAACTTTCGCCTCTCTTTTATTAATTTTTAGTATTATAAGTTTTCCATTTTATTTTTTCAAGTTAATTGTACTTTATTTTTATTTTTTTTTTTCAATTTTCATTTTTTAACTACTCAAACAAATCTGGGGTTTGACAATTTCCACTTTTTTCCTTCGAGACTTTCATTGCCCTCAAAAACACCCTCAAAATCAAAATCTTTTACGAATTCATACTATAGTTCATATTGATTCAATGCAGATATTTTTTTCACAGTAAAGATGCAAATGGAAATATACAATTTTCCAAAATTACAACATTAAATATCTTGTCCCCCAGAGACTACAACCAATCCCTTTATTCTAAAAAAAATAATTTTCAAGAACCTTTAGCCTCCAAACCTATTCCTATTAGCATTACATATATGTACTTGGCCTCACCTATTTTACCTAAGTCCCCCAAAAATACTTATGGTTCATCTAATTTCAACTTGAAATTTCTTTAGAATTTTTGAAATAGTTCATCAAATAGTTAGTTGATTTTGTACTTTTACTAACTTTATTTTGAAAAAGAAGTCAATAAAATTTATAATCATTTAAGAGAAAACTCAACATTTGTGAGTGGATACTGATCAATATCCTTTATAGCTTCTCAATTAATTACATGGACATTACCATGATATTATGCCTATATACAAGACAATTGTGATGGGAAAAAAGGTTAATTTAGTTATCAATAAAAGAAGAATAAATGAGTGGCTTAAAATAACCAAGAGTTACCATCTTCTTCAATAGACAATGACATCGTTAACTTTAATCACTTCTATAAAAGAACAAAACAAGATAAAAACAAACTAAAAGAATATGGGGAAAGCACGTCACAGCCAAATCCTTATCTTCAGAATGAAGATATGTTTTAATTAAATCATAAAAATTGACAATGAAACATGGCCTTAATCAGGTACAAAGCAAACAAGAATAATAAAGATTCTAAAGCAAAAACTAACAAAGTTTGTAGGTCACATTGAATAGTAAAGATTTAAAAACAAAGTCATAAAAGTTTTTCGATCACAATTGAAAATCAATAATGTAATTATAATAGTATATCAAATTTATCTGTATATAACTAGCCTCTTTAAGGGATAGACTTGAAATTGTAACAAACTCTTCCAAAGTTCTTTCACATTTTAAAACATGTTTGAAGTTTTCTATATTCAACAATCATTATAGCACCTTAAAAAAGAAGAACTATTTTGTTGATTAACTTTCATCTACCTAATAATTAACACGACAAATAGATTATGTTTATATAAACTACTTTTTAATTTCAATAATTTCAGAGATCAAACCAAAAGTGTTATCATAGAAGAAAAAGTAATTTAGTTATATACTAACAATTAAATTTAAAAGTTAATGTTATAACTATTAATAAAGATAATTTTTTTTATAATTGTTATGTAACCATTTTTAGTGTACACATTTTGTTACCAATTATACCTTTGTCAATATAGTTTATTTTAATATCTTACCCTTTGTATTTTGAAGCTGTTTTTTTAAATTTAATTAACTATAATATAATAAAGAAATACTTATAATAAAATTATTTAGTTTATAATTATTTTCTATGAACATATTTTATAATCATTTTAATAATTACGATAAAAGTTAATTTTTTTATTCTTTGTTTTCATAATAAAAGGTCGGTGGTTGTAATCTTATTTCGTACTTTTGAGTGATAATACTTCTAAGAGAGTGAGCTTAAGCCTAATTCTTCTATTTCTATATTGTTTTGTGCTCTGTTTTGTTTTTAATCATTTAATAATATTCACAAATATTGTTACTTATACAAATAACGGTATTTGTATAAACAATGTCACATCATATAATAAATATTTATAACGACAACGTTGAAAATGACCTAAATCAAATCCTCTAGAGTTGATTTAGTGTTAAGTTATGTGAAAATATTAATAAATTATGATCTTTCAAAGAGACCAAAGTAAGAATTCACAATGATAGTTTACAGGCTTCAAATGCAATTGTAATCCAAAATATAGATCCAACAGGCACAGCACAAGTAAACAAGAGATATCATTTTGAAGTGTACAAAGAACAATAAATATCATGTTACAATGGTTGTCAGTGATTTGGTACAAATGATCAACAAACTTTTATTGTGAAGGATGAACCTAAACCACAACACGAAATTACAGCACTACAAGAATTTGGAAACAATTATCAAATAAATGGGTTGGTTAGCACACCTCTACACTACCAACATGGCAATGGTTTAATCAACTATGAAATTATGAGATATGATACGGCTACAGATACACGTGTTGATCACAACAACTCAGTTTTCTTATACTGATAGGACAAAAACTGTGGTAGAACTTGGCATTCAATGTTGAATAGGTTAGTAGGAAATAATGAAGCATTGATATCTCTACTAGTTGAAATTCAGCAAGTGATTCTCTGCACACAATGATTAATTCACAAACAAGTGTCATTACCATTCTCATTTTTCATTTCATTCACTTTGCTGAGACTCCTTCCTTATCATATTTAGTAAGTATAGGACAACCTCGGACATTGCTGGCCTAAATTCTGGCTCTGACTGCATTACATAAGTTCAAGGCAAAACATTAATTCCATAGAATAAACATGAAATAAGAGCGCTTCTTCCTGCACCTCCATAGCTTCTTCCTGAACCTCCATACCCTTTTAATTTTCCCACACTTGCCTTCATTAAAGATTGCAATGTCTGTTTTACCCTTCTGTAATACACCTTCATTTTTGCTTTCAGAAGGGGCTATCCCCGAAACCAAAAAATACACTTCCAAATGGCCTATTGCTAGCTTCCAAAATAGGTCATTCCAAAAACAAAAATAGAAGTGTATTTTGACTTCCGGAATGCCTATTGCAGAAGCTATTTCCAGATTTGGAAACAACTTCCGAAATAGGTCATTCTGAAAGCATTATAGAAGTGTAACTTTTAGCTTCTGAAATAGACCATTCCAGATCTGAAAGTCAAATTATACTTCCAGAACAATCTATTTCTGGAAATAGACTGTCCCGAAAGTCAAATTTTACGTTCCAAAATAGACGGTTTCTAAAGTCAAAACACATAATAACCTTCACAGGGGTAAAGGAGTCTTTTCAAAATGGGCAATTTGGAAAATTTACAAATGCATGGAGGTGCTCCAAGAAACTATGGACGTCCAGGAAGAAGCCGTCTGAAATAAATAAGCTAATAATAACTGGAACTTAAAGTTCATTTAGACAAAAGATCACCTGAAGGCATCTAGAGATGATATCTGCAAAATTTGACAATGATTTTGCTGGGTAATTTCCATTCAAAGAAGGATCGACCATGTTCGATAAGGCATCAATATCATGGAGTTGGGGAATGGCCCATCTGGCCAAAAATTGCTCCCCCCGTTGACGTGTCCTGTTAAGGATGTTCCAAAAAATAACTGAATAAAAAAGTTAACATATGACTGAAATACTCTAATTATGACTTCATCCATTCTGACCTGTCGTGGGACTGACGGCCGGTCAAAAGTTCTAACATGATCACTCCAAAGCTGTACACATCACTTTGGTATGTGTATATTCCAGACTCAAATTCAGGAGCTCCGTAGCCATAAGCAGTTAACAGGTTCCCCGAGAGCTAACAATGCACAGAATATTAACAGACTTATCATGCAATCTGCATTGATATGCTTGTTTAATGAAAAGCTATATAATAATAAATCTTTCCTACAATATCATGAAGTACATCAACCCGGTAAAATTTTCATCATGACCCTCGTTATGTTGAAAAAACTTTTACAATATCAAATGCTATCTTACCTGACTGACTGATCCTGAAGCTATCAATGGAGCTAAACCACAATCAGAGACCCGAACGGATAGATCATCATCCAGCAGAACATTGGCAGACTTCAAATTTCTGTGTACTACAGGTGGCTGACATAGCTCATGCAGATATCTAGTTGAAGGAAAAGAATATTACATTCAGAACATCAAATTTTGTATCTTAAAACATATTAAAAGTGGAAAAAGAAAAGTTCCCAAAACATCCAAATACGTTTTTGCATAAATTATAGAAAATCATAGATTGAATACGACATTTCTTAGTTTGATAGACCATGATTTGGTCAGCTCCAACATCTTATGATTTTGGCTTCAGTTGGTTCTTGAAATTGTGTTTAACGGTTTATAATCTCTGTCTCTTTCATACAAAGAGCAGAGCATAATGTATTTTGAGTTACTGTAAGGTCCACATCGAGAAGCACTGAGGTTTGATGGTAAGCATGAGTTTTACTGATTTACACTTCAGAAAGTTCTGGTAAGGTTTAGACATATTGTTGTTAGTAGGATCTTAAATGTACTACCAGAAGCTTCTTGTTAGTAGGATATGAAATGTATAACTAGAAGCATTTTGTTAGTAGGATATCAGCATACTACTAGATGTTGTTAGAAGTTGTAGGAGATTTTAGAGATTTTTTTGTAATAATTACTTTAGGGTTAGAGTTCTATAGAGGTTGATCTCCTCTTTCAATTAATTCCATTAAACAAAAATCTTCTTTTATTCAGATTATTCCTTTCAAGTTGGTATCAGAGTTCCCAATATCAGGAGCCTTGTTTCTGCATTTCTTCTCTACCGTTTTAGCTACGACTCTTTTTAGGGTTGCCTGAAGTGCACTGATTTCCTTTGATTATTGGGGTTACCTGAAGTGCAGCCGACTGGTGGTTCTCTCACCTCCTGTCATTGTGGCTGCCACCAGAGATGTCAGTTGCCGTCATCACTGCTGCTGTCACCATTATTGCCACCATCACTGGAGCTTTTTGTCTTACTGTTTCGTTTTACTTAGAGAGCTGTCAGGTCATCGGAGCTTTCTTTCTGCCTTAGAAGGGAGACTAAGGAATCCTTATTATTCATGCCTTCACTACGTGTTGAAATTGAACGTCTAAAGTCTCTCATGGAGTCCTATCAGTAAGTCACCTCCTTTTGGTACTTGCTCTCTAACCATGACGGGTAAGAACTTCAATTCTTCTTTTAATGTATCTAAAAATTTATGTAAGGACTCTTGGGTTCTAGAGTTTGGTGTGACAAACCATCCCCTAACTCATCTCTTTTAACATCATATGTTTCTCTTCTTGGTAATCACATTACTGTTGCCAATAGGACTTGTATCCCAATAGTTGGACGTGACAATAATTCTCTTACGTCACCTCTCAGCCTTAAAGATGTTTCTTATGTTCCAAAACTTTCTAATAACCTTATCTTTGTTCAAAAACTTACTCATGACCTAAATTGTTTTGTAACCTTCTTTCCCGCTCATTGTCTTTTTCAAGATCTTGACACGAGGAAAACGATTGGAAGATTGGAACTGTTAAGGACTAGAGAGGGTTGTATTGCTTTAACAAAGAACTAAGAATAATATCAATAGACAAACAACTACCTCATGTCTCCAATCTCATGTCTCCAATCTTACACTACTAGTAGGTCCTCTCAAATTTGGCTTCTCCACCAACTTTTGGGACATCCATCCTTTTTTGTTCTGATGTCTTTCCAGACTCTGTGAGTCATTTAAATGGGATGTATGTCAACTTGCAAAGCACCGTCATGTCACATATCCTCCTCCTATTGTTTATCCTTTCCATTTGGAGGCCTGCATAAAACTCTAGTATATATAGTGCTAAATGGTTTGTCACTTTTCTTGATGATTGTACCCGTGTTACAAGGATTTTCCTCATGAAAGAAAAATCTAAAATTTTTGCCTTGCCAAGTTCTTCCACATGATAAAAACACAATTTAGAAAGTCAATTAAACGTTTGCGTTCTGATAATGGGAAGGAATATGTAAATCATGATATGTCTAAATTCCTTCCCCAAAATGTTGTTCATGAATTCACATGTGTGGATACACTACAACAAAATGGCATTGCTGAAAGAAAAAATAGGCATCTTTTTGTGGTAAAACAAGCACTCCTTTTCCAGATGAACATCCCTAAATCTTACTTGGGCGAGGCTGTCCTCACTACTACCTATCTTATTAACCAATTACCCTCTTGGGTTCTAGATGGTCAAAGTCCCATTGAGTCTGTGTCTTCCTTCTTTTCATATATTTCTTTCCTCTCTAGTCTTCATATCATAATCCATGTCGTGGAAAGTTCAATCTTAAAGCTATTAAATGTGTATTCATTGGTTATGCATCTAATAAAAAGGAATATCTTTGTTACCATCCTCTAAGTTGAAAGTTTTTTTACCTCCATGGATGTCACTTTTGATGAAACTAAATCTTTTTACATGTCTTTAGCTTCTGGGGGAGTGTTCTTTCAAAGCTGGGAAGTCATACTTTGTCCCTTTCATATAGGAACCGTCTCATACTACTTCTCCTGACACATCTTGTATGGATGTCTGTACTTAGTACTCTTAATACTACTCCTTACACCAAACTTGATATAACTTATGTTGTGATTGTAGTTAGTCAGTTCATGCATGATCCAAGGAAGAGACATTACAAGCTGTGAAAAAAATCCTTCAATATTTGAAGACAAGTCTAGTAAGGGGATCATCATTCAAGAGGAATGAAAATTTAAGAATGGAAGTGTACAGATACAGATTATGCAGGGACTGCCGCAGATCGAAAATCCACATCAGGATATTGCATTTTCTTGGGTGGAAATTTGGTGACATGGAGATGTAAGAAACAAAATGTTGTTGCAAGGTCTAGTGCAGAGGCTGAATTCTGAACTATATCAAATGGGGTGTGCGAATTGTTATGGTTGAGAATTATTCTAAAAGATCTTAAAGTGGCATGTGAAAAGTCTATGATTCTTTATTGTGAAAATATGTCAGCTATTAGCATTGTTCACAATACCCAGTTCAGCATGATAGAACCAAACATATAGAGAGGTTGATACTTTATCAAAGAGAAACTGGATAGTGGCCTTATCACTACTTCTTATGTCCCATTTGGACTTCAGTTAGCAAACTTGTTTACAAAAAAAAATCTTCCCACTAAATGATTTCACGATCTCACATGTAAGCTAGGAAAGATAGATATCCATTCAACCGGGGAAGTGTTGTTAGTACGATATTAAACTTACTACTAGAAGCTTCTTGTTAGTAGGATATTAATTTACTACTATAAGTTGTTAGAAACTGTAGAAGATTCTAGAGATCTCTTTGTAATAATTACTTTAGGGTTAGAGTTCTCTATATATAAAGACTAATGTATTGTTTCAATTAATTCAATTGAATAAAGATCTTCTTTTATTCAAATTATTCCTTTAAAGTCATACTTATATCTTTAATGATCAAGTTTTTGCAAAAATACTTTCAGCTTTAAATGAATTCATTGAGGACAACTGAAGTATTTAGGCACGAGAAACAAGAATCTGCAAACAGAAAACTTTGAACCCATTGTAAGCTAAAGTAACAAGCTTGAGAAAAAAAAAATTTCTTCATGATAATAGCTACTTGACTTACTCTAAGGCTCTGGCTGCCCCAAGAGCTATTCGAATTCGAGCATTCCATGATAGTCTTGTTTTGAAGTCATCATCTGAGTGGAGTGCATCATACAGTGACCCATTACTGCAGTACTCATATACAAGAAGCCTTTGACCATGCTCAGAACAGTATCCAACAAGCTCAACAACATTTGCATGCCTTATTCTATCAATACTATTAATCAATTCAAGAAATTCCTCATCCTTCTGGTTATCAGAAGCCCTCTTGTCCAGTTTCTTTACAGCAAGTAACTAACAATTAATAAAGAAAGCCAAGTGTCAGATATGAATCCAATCAAGTGATAACACTAAGATTATTTTAGTGAGAGTAAGGGAAACAGAGAGACTAGAATCAAAATGTGATCCACAGATATCACTAGTTAAAACTTTGATAGATCAGTATATGCATTTAGCCATTTACCGTGTTATCCAAAAAAAATCTTCACAAAATATTGAATAAACAATCTTATATAGTTTAATGTTGTTCAAGAATCATGGATGTAGCAGAGACAAGCAATTGCGTTAGCAAAAAGACGAGAAGAAGCCATCAATGCATATCTTGCAATTGCATATCCGGGAAGACTAGTTCTTGTATAAGATTTTTAAAATTAGAAACTTCAAATGTGTAAAATTCACATTATCATGCAAAAATAGCCATCAGAAAATAAATCACAAACAACATTAATAAGAAAAATTACATACTACACTATATTTCGACATCAGGCTACAAAAGTTGAAATAAGAACAAAGAAGAAGACAATGTCTGTTCAACTACAAAAACATTCGAGAGACTACAGATGAAAGGACAAAGTATCAACAAGATAACTGTGGAAGGGTGATAAAAGTCAAGGAAGACATAACATATTCAATGTAAATAATAAGCAACAATGCTACCTTTCCATTAGGAAGCTCGGCTCTATACACATTACCCAGCATGCCTCCTCCTATAAGATTTTCTTGAGAAAAGCTATTTGTATACTGTTGAAGGGATGCAATAGCAAAAAATTTTGCAAAAGTAGGAGGAACTGAACTTCTTGTGAGTGGAGTGACATTGGTTGCTCTGCGGGATGTGGCCGGCTCAACAGTCACCTTTTCAGTAGTAGGAGGTGGAGGAGTGACATTAGTTGTTCTGCGGGATGTGACTGGCTCAATGGTCACCTTTTCAGTAGTAGGCGGGGGTGGGGGAGGGGGTGGTGGGGGTGGAGGAGGAGGAGGAGGAGGCATTGAATATACTTCTAGTGTACTAATATCTATCTCATGCTCTCCTGTTTTTGGTATTGTTTCCATTCTTTGCACATCCTTCTCTTGCTCACTCTGTGGCTTTGGATTAGCCCAGACTGTCCTGGTCTCTGCCTGATGACCCTCTTTTGGCCTTGGATTAGCCCAGGCTGTCCTAGTCTCTGCCTGACGACCCTCTTTTGGTCTTGGAACATCCCCTACTAGTACTGATATAATAAATTATCATTGTTTCAAAATTAAGGTTTGAATTGGATAATCATTCCAATGAGTAATTAAAAGTTAGATAAAAAGATGAAGGACTGGGTATATTTATACCTTTTTCCGTTTGACTAGGTGGTTGGACTGAAATACCGTTATCCCTGGCAATTTCCCTTTCAGCCCCATATGCACCAATTTGACGTTGCCTGGACCTTCTGCCATCCCGTTCTCTTCTGCTACATCTTGGAATAAAGAGAATGAATCCTAGTAACAAAACAATGAATCCCAACACACTACCAATAGATATCCAAACCACCCTTTTTGTGGAATTTTTGGATTTCTCAGTGTGTGATTCATTTGCTGCAGCTGGTCCATCAGCCTGTTTAGTAGGTACACGGCCAGAAGATGGTGGTGTCCCAGAGATGGGAGTTCCAGGTGGCGCACCAGAAATAGGAGTTCCAGGTGGTGCTATTGCTGGGGAGCGAGGTGAAGAAGCAGGAGTTGTTGTACCATTTACATTAAATGGGTTTCCAGCTTGCCTAAATAAAAAATACCATCTTTAAAAACTAAAGCTACAAAATAACTATATATATATATACTTCAGATTCCAAATTCTGATGAGACCAAAATCAATAGATAATAGAATAAATTTCAAACAACAAACAAACACTTCTCGATAGTCAAAGAAAAAAGGGCAAGCTACAGGATAGCCAGACATGATAAGTCAACAAAACGTTAAGTCACGGCCACATAAAGTAACCCGAAACTTCACCTTAAGTCCTGCTATTGCTAGCTGCCAAATATTACTTTCGATACAACTTAAACTAGTCAAATCTTATGTCATTTAACTGGCCCAAAATCACAACACAAGTTCATACCCTCATAACCAATCTGAGAGCAAAACAAGTGCATCTTATCTAATGTGTTTACTTTTCCTGGCCACTTAACTAGAGAAAAGATGGTCCAAACCACCTACTTCCATGTTCATCTTCCCATTTACTAATTGAAGGTATCATCCCATCCCATTTAAGCATAAAGAAGCAAAATACATAAAGTACTTATTTTTTAAGACTTTCACCTGAAGGCTGGGATGCTTAACAACTTCGGAGGTATTGGGCCAGCAAACTGGTTGTTCTCAATATTCCTGCTCAAGAAGGGCAGAAAATCATAAAGTTCATAGAATCAAGTAGTACTAAAATTAGAAAGATACCATCTAACCCTATACACATTTTAAAAGGTATCAAATCCAAAAATAAACAATTTATAAACTACTATAGCAAGAGACATGGTTAAGAGAAGTACAAATCTTTCAGGGGAAGGTCTTGTAAGACATCAAGTGTCCCAGACAACTGATTGTTTTGCAAGCGTCTGCCAACAAGGAAATAGTGAGCTTGCTTGGCACAAAAAGTAGAAGGTCATAATTTGATCTTGTTAAGACAAAATACTAACAGGGTGGTCAGAGACGACAAGTTATCCATAGAGGAAGGCAATTCCCCACTCAAATTATTATGAGATAAATCACTGCACAATAGTTAATGCCTCCATCAGATATTTTAATGTATAAGGAAGCAAAGAATCTTCATCCAAATGATCTAAATTAAATGGGGTCATACAGATTGATCAACTGCGTAAGTGACTGAAAAGCATCTGGTATTTCTCCAGTTAAGAAATTGTTGTTAAGAGACCTGAAAGGAGATAATTAATGTAATTTGGATGAACTTGCATAAAATTTAATATAAAACAGGAGGATCGGAGCAACAAACTCACATATCTGTCAGTCCAGACAAAGTGGACAAAGAGGTTGGAATACTTCCAGTAAACTGGTTGGCTGAAAGAAAACTGAAAATACAATCCATCATGTCTTTTTGCACAAACTGTTGGGAATAGCTAGTATCAAAGCTGGGTTATTACATACAAGTTTTTCATGGTAACTGGCAAACTAGATGGAATATTTCCTCCAATGTTGTTGTTGCTTAGATCACTGCCTCCAAAATACATAGCAAACAGTAAAGAGGATGCAGAAGAAATTTATATGTACTATATAAGAAGAATGACCACAGAAATTCATGAGCTGGGAAAAAGCAACAGATGAACAAACGCTTAAATGGTCATGCATATATGCATGTACACACAGATAAATGAAGAACGAGAGAGAGTTATGTTTACATTACTGAGATTGAAACAAAAGTTGACAGTTTATCTCCCAGATCTCCTCCCAAATTTGCACCATTTAGAACTCTGTCATAGATAAGATGATAAGAAAACTTGTGATTATCTATTTTGTTCAGATGCCAATCAACAAATCAACATGAAGAGTCGAGCCAAAGGGATAACAATATAACATACATTTTTTGTATGAATGACCCATTACACAGAATGCCTTGCCACCCTTCTCCACATGGATCTCCTCCACTAGCAACCCACCCAGGCAGAACAGGAGATCCCAGTGCAACATATAAGCTATTAATTGCAGCAACTGATACAATCAGAAAACTTTAGAACTCCTAAAGACTTCAGATGTATGACAGGGCAAATCAAGAATATCTTGAAGCAGTAATTCATAAATATTCTGGTTGGCTACATGAATCACTCTTCACCATTCAGCTCATTTAAAGATCAACAAACCAATTATTACACATTAAATAGTAAAATCATTGTGATAATTATTACACAATGCTAATTATTAAACATTAAATCAGAGACATTCAAACATAGCAATTAACCATAGACTGAACAGCCACAAGGGAACACCGTGTAATAACTTCAGTTTTAAAGGGGAAGAAGGATATCAACCCGAAAGCATCATCTAAGAACACATGAAATCCAATTTGATTGCAAACAGATTGCAAAGAAGATAGACTTCAACCACCATTGAGAAACACACACCATATTAAAAACAAAAGAAGTCCCAGAAGACAGCACTATCAGCGGTCCACTACAACAGTGTGACCACAGAATCTACAGTCATTCACTAGGGAGACCACGCAAAATGCCAAAGCTCAAGATGCCAAAGGTAAGAATCCTTACCATCAGTGGGATCGGTGACAGCACTTGAAGTGTGAATTATGCAGATCAACAAAAATCCCAACAGAACTTGTCCGCAGATTTTTACTCTCCGGCACTCCAAACCAGATCTCTTCCAATCCATTGTTCTCCACCACACCCTTAATCTTCAGCACACTCCTCTCAGTGAACCCAATCACAGAAGCATCCTCTTAGCTGAAGAAGCACCCGGTCAACTCCCTCGAAGCTATTATCACCAGTTCCGCAAATCCAAGAATCAAACCTACCAAAAAGGTCCACACCCCATCCATTCACGCCATAAATAAGAAACACACCCCAGAGATCAAAACGACAAAAAATGCATACTTTCATACCAAACATTAAACTTTGAACAAAAAAATAAAACCCCACAAATAAATAAAATAAAATAATGAATGGGGTGAACTCACTAGTAAAAAGAATAAATGAAGAGCAAAAACGGTTGGGAAATGCAGAGAATTTGTTGTGAGATTGTGCTAAGAAGTAGCTACAATTGTGGAAGGAGTGGTGAAGAGAAAGAAACTTGGCGTGTAAGAGTGATGAAAAGGAAGAGAACGTAAGCACACACACAGTATTGCATCAAAAAGCGGAATTTGGCGTATAATTATAAACTGATAATTATTGTTAAGTAGTTGAAACTTGCGTAAAACCCTAACCTTTGTAAAAGAAGGAGCTGGGAACAAGCAAAAAGGCAAAGGCAAATTTGGAAAGGTACAATGACGAAGCTAAGAGGTTGTCTGAGACACTCTCTCTTCTCTCTCTCTTCTCTGTCTCACTGTTCTGTTTTTCTCTCTTTCTATAAACAAAGGAAAAGGGTGTGCTAGAAATCAAGTCAAGTCAATATATCTACTCTGTAAAGATTTTCAGAATGCCAGAGTAATCTTTCCACGCGCCATGGTTGGCGCGTGCACTTTTTCTGCTATGTGGTTCATTTTCTGGAAAATTTAAATTTATTGTAATTTCAATTTCATTTATTGCAAAAACAATGGAATCTATCAATTCTTTTGAAGAAAAGGTAATTTGATTCCAACCTTTTTATCCGCTTTGAAAAACCAGAGTCAGTTGCTTCTTCAAAACAGCATATATTCTCACAATAAATAAAATAAAGTACTGTCACAATAGCAAGTATCTTTTAATTATTGTTGTTGCTCTACAGGAGAAATATTTTTATATTTGTAATTTTGAAATTACTATAATTTGTGTGTAACAAAGTTTGTTTAAAGTATTTAATTCAATGGTATATTTAGGATTAAATTTAAATACAGTTGATTAAATTAAAAAATCACACGTTACATGTTCAAATGAATAATTTATATTTGATATGTGATTTACGTAGTGTCCAACATTATTTTAAAATAACTTTGAAAAGTATAAAATGGAAAAAGAAAATTCTGTTTCACGTGTTGCAGCTGCGCGTGATTTTAGAATTTATCAAGGTCATGTGGAACATAATTTGCTACTGTAATTACCTTTTACTTACTTTTCTATGAAAAGGTTGGCTTTAATTAATAAAACGATTAAAGAGTTAATTTTTTATTATAAATAAATTAAAATCTTCCTTAAATAAATGTTTAATATTACTTTAAAACTATGGTTGAATGAGAATACTATGTTTCAAACGGCCATAAATTAATGTTAGTTACACTTAAATGTACTTTTATGACATTTTTTTTTTTGTTTTTGTTCGAACTTTTATAGTTTGATACTTGTCCTAAAAAAACTACATGCTTTATCTTATGTTAATATGCAAACATACACAACTAATTTTTAAAAGAATAAGAGTGAGAAGTAAATTGATAAATATGAAACCCTTTTAAGCAAATTAAATTATAGTTCAATTACAGATCTTAATATTAAGAATTTTCATTTAACTATAATACTATATATCCATGTAATATATTTAAAATGTGATTTGAAAATTAAAAAGTTAAAACAAGGTACTATTGAAAGAAAGTACACAGAATACTGGTATAGAATAAATGCAATAATAACAACCAATGAATGTTTAATAATTGGTTGTCTTTATTCAATGTGAAACTGTTTAAGAGCCATTGGTTTCAAGAAAGGACCTCTCACGTGCTTTTATATTGAATATCCCCTAATATAATTGGTTAGATGCTGATTTTTATAATTGTTTATAGCATGAAATAAGTTCTTTTCTACCTCTAAAATCGATGCATAATGAAATTAATATATTTAAAATTATAATATTTAATAAATATACTAATTTAGTTCTATCACAAAAAGATTGGTCATCTTTATCTCTTTATGAGAACCAAGATGTCATTAATCACTAAAAGGAATAGAAAACTAGATTCTATGTGATTGAGACTCCCTCTTTCAATAACCCTATTCTTGTCGCTTAATTACTTTGGTGTCCACTTTTATCAAAATAGATAAAATAAAATTTTGGGGCTAACTAATAGTTTAGGGTGGTGATACTTTGATACTACTATTTATTTCCTATCTCCATTTAACACTCTTATATATTATTATTTTATTATTTATATAATATTTTATTACATAGAATAGTGTCAAATGGGATACAAAGATGAACAGTGGTGTCAAACAAATATTTCTCTAGTTTGGGGTGTAAAATGCATTAAATTTAATTCTAAAAATGATTACATCATTATTTAAGTAAATTGAATCATATTTTAAGTAAATTCAGCTAATTGTTTTTTATAGTTGAGATTTGAGTTGTCTAAATTATTATTAGTCTACATCTTTTAGTTTTTTTCACTTATAATTTAATTTAGTTTAAACAATTATATTTAAGACTATTTTTATTTAAAAAAATCAATTTAGTTTTTTAAAATAATGGTTAAGTTGCAACTTAATATCAAATTATAGCCAATAAAGTAGTCTTGAATTACGAACTTAATTATACTTATTTCACTAGTGATATCTTTTAATTAAATTTAAAATAATTTATTTACGAGTAATAATCTAACTTAAATTATAATTTCTATTCTCATATATTATTTATAGAACTGTATTAATGTAAGCATTTAAATTATTACCCCAAGTTATTATGATAAAATTTTAAAGAAAAAATGTTTATGTAATAACTTAAAGAAAAAATGTTTATGTAATAACTTGAAATTTTGTCTTTATAGTAGAATTTATAGTGAAAATGGTAAAAATGAAAGAAATACTTGAATATTTTATTAATAAATTGAAAAAATGTATTTATAGAAAAAATTAATAGTTAAGTTTCACTTTCACAAATTCACCATCTTTCTAAATTTTTGTTTCCCTTTTTTTCTTTGTCTTCTCTTAAAATCTTTGTTTTCGTCCGTCTTTCATTAGATCAACGATCGGAGTCTACCACTGGACTCTTGGTAGCAATCTGAGCAACACTGCCCAATCAGAAACTCTGTTTGAGTAAGTTTAATTCTACCATTGTTCTCCTTTGAGTCAGATTCAAATATGTTTTATAGGTCTTTGTTTAGATGTTGCATGTGCCTTCAAAGACTTCAAATGGAGTCTTTGTGGGTTCTTCATCCTTGTATTGTAGTCTGATCATTTATCAGATATTTTGTGGTGTAGGTTAGGATGCTCATACTCTTAGGTTTTGGAAACACTTTTGGAAGAGTATCTGCTCAAATCATGTAAGGGAAACTGACTTTGAGCATTTTGTCAATAGAGAATTTAAGTTATGTTATTGATTCTTGATAGGATTGAATTTGATTGTTTGACGAATTTTGATGTACAACCTCATTTGAATATTAAAAACATGAACTATTATGAGTTGTAGAGTTATGTTTAGTTGGTAGTTAATATTGAAATTTGAAAATAGACAAGATTTGTATGATATTTCATTTAGATTGATGGTTGCATGATTTTGACAATATCTATTTGACTAGTATGATAAACTAGCTTATTTTGAACTGAGTATGAAATTAGATTGCGTTGATGGAAGTGGTAAGAGTAAGATTTTCTTATCTTAGGTATTTGGTTTGATAAAAGTTGGAAGTTGAACTTGTATTATGAAATATTGAAGATGAAATTTTGTGAATTGAATGAGATGGGATAAGTTGAGAAATTTAGGTGTAATAGATATTTCATATGTAGCTATGTTGTTATGTAAAAAACATAGGTTATTTGAGGATGATTGGTAATGTTTGAAGTAGTGAAATAGGCTTGAAAAACCAGAAATGCAATTGGTTTTTTGCATATTTTTTCTGGCAAGAATTTTTCGCTCAAGTGAGCTTAGGATAAATTTAGACCTATTCTCAGGTCGATTTTCGTTCAAGTGAGAAGCTTTTCGCCCAAGCGAGAAAACATTTTTTGCTCAAGCGAGGGTATTCTCACTCAAGAGAAAATAACACTGGAACTGGAGTGCACTTTGGACCATTTTCGCTCAAGTGAGAGGCATTTCGCCTAAGCGAGAAAAGATTTTCGCTCAAGGGAGGATATTCTCGTTGAAACAAAAATAGCATTGGAACCGGAGTGTTCTCCAAACCATTTTCGTAAGCAAGAGAATTTTCGCTCAAGCAAGAGGTATTCTCGCTTAAGCTAATTTTTTTTCTATTTTGATTGTTTAATTCTTTTGTAATAACAATATGGATTGAATAGAATAGATTGATTTATAATTTAAATTGAATAATATTGATGATTTAATAATTCTCGATATTTTTTAGATTGAGATTGAAAAGAAAATGAATACATGTGTAAAGAGATATATGCTTATGATATGATGTTGTTAAAGTATTGATTAAAATGGTCAATATCAAGGCAGAGTATTTTCAAAAAAGAAAATACCTTTTTATAAGTCAATTAGGATGTGCATTGTCTAACAATCTGATCAATAACAATTGATATCCTGACTCTAATAGTAATAGGGATCAAATAGATAAACATTACTAGGTGGTGAGAGTTGAAGGAGGTTTGAACTGGGTAACTGCAGCTTGAAACATATTTGGTTAGAAAAGTCTCAGGGACTAACCTTGTCATACAAGATTGATAGTTCATTGGTTTGGGGGTTGTGTAGATTTACAGCTTGGAGTTGTATGACAAGTACATATCTCGGGGTCTATTCAATGCACAGGTCTTCCAAAAGTAGAGTCAAGTTTCTTTATATGATTCAAATTCATATAATTGAAATTGTGAATAAAATTGAGTGAAATAAATGATTTTGATTGGTTTATGTGTTGTTGAAGTATATGATTAATTTTTGATTATTCTAAATGATTTTATATATGTTAGTTTACACTTTTTTGTTTGTATTTATGTTTTTATTATCTATTTGTGAAGATCATGTCACAGGAGCATATGACATTGCAAAGGAGACTGCGGATTATCTTTTGTATTAAGCAAACTTTGTCAACAATAAATATTTTGAAAAACTTATATATGATTTTTGCAAATATGTTTTAAATTTCAACTTAATATGATTGTATATTTTGATTGTATATGATTGTAAATTTCAACTAATATGATTGTATATTAAATTTGTGAGATATTACAGTTTAACTTATATTTAGAATAAAGTTAACTAATTTTTATTACTTCATTAAAAGCAATATATTTTATTAACTTAATAATTATGTTTCTATATGCATATGTAATTTTATATAAAAAAATATTGTGTTACATACTTAGTTGACTAATACATTAATAACTATACCTACCTCAATATATGAATATATGTTTAATTAGAAGTAGTTAATTTAATATTAATATAAGTAGAGACAATTAAATAAAATGATGAATAAGATAATAATTATATCACGCAGTTAATACAAAAATTAAATAAAAAAACTCAATTAAAAAATATAGAATTTTTAAGTATTTAATTCACACAAAAATTAAAACATTGTTAACTTAAATTTAATAATTATGACAACAATTAATTTTTTATTTAAAAAAAGTGGACACTAAGAAGTATATAATTTAACTTGAGCTTAGTCATATTAGTTAATTAATTAATTGTTTACCTATATATTCATTCACGTGAAATAGATAAATTATTTGTTAGTTACTTTTCTATATAGCTAACTAACTAACTCTTTTGTTTAATTTTTTAATTAAGATGTTTTTAAATATATAAAAATTATTAAAAGGACTTCTTTTTAGAAGTCTATTTCTTGAATATTTTTCTTAAACTATATTTTGATTGTCCTAAATTGAAGAATAGAAATAAATATTATCCTTTAAAATAATACCTACTAAATATAAGTATCATTAAAGGTAGGAAAATGTTGAGGAAATCTTTACAGAAGTCAAAAGGTGTTTGTCACCTCTTATAGTTGTAAGAAACTTGCAAAATTTAAAGTTATCTATATTGGAAATTTTAGTAATATCTAAGGTTCAAGACAAACACAGATGACATAAGACATGTGTCTCCCATATTTTGGTTACTTAATTAAAACAACACTCACTATAATAATTATGATTAAGAATAAATATGTAAAAAATTATATACCAAAAACAGCAATAGATTTGATATCGTCTTACATACGTGAACAATTTATGAAGATTAATGCTAATGTAACAAATCATAATGGTAAAAATTACCAACTTCTTTTCATTTATCTTCATATTAGATTTTTTTTCATCAAATTCAATTAATTTATATTTTACACATTTTTCATTTTTCTTATTTATATATTATTTACCAAACAAAACCCTAGTAAATGCATATTTATACATCTTCACATGTAAAGGAAGAATACCAAATAAATAAAGGAGTAACTAAAAAATGTGACTGTCTTACATGATCTCTACAACTACCCTCAAAACAAGGGCCAAGTGTCCTCAAAAAAATAATGCATTTATACAAATGTGAACATTCTACAGTTGATTAATTGATTGTGATAGTAATGTCCTTTTGAAATTTTATTTAATTTGAAGGATAACTTAAACTAAAGTTAACGGGTCTACCTATTATTTGCAACATTGAAAAGAATAAATGGTAGAAAAGATTCTCTATGATTTGTCAAGATCTTAACTAATATAAAATTTGAGTTCCTCTAATTATATATGGTCAACAATGAATGATTTAATAGAACAAATTATCACTCCTCTGTTTTTTGTTTAAATATTTTCGAATCAACTAATTTTACTTTGTGTTTAGATAAAGAGTTTTTATATTTAAATATATCAAATTTGAATTAATTTTATTTTCAATTTTTTAAGATATTTGATTTGATAAGGAAATTTAAATTTTGGTGAATTTTAATTTTCTTATTTAAATAAAATATTTTAATTATCATCAAATTTTAAAATATATTCAAATATTAAATAATTATTAAAAATTTAAAAATATAATTAATAATATTCTGTAGTCGACATTTTTCAATCATAGTTCGTCTAGATTTCTTCGGATATTTTTTGTTAATCGATGTTAAATGAAATTATTTTAAACTCAATTATAATTATTTAGGTTCGTAGATTAATATTATTTTTATAATGTGGACGATTGAGGTTTTTTCTTACCTTTTTGTCAGTGTTGACAAAAAAACTCGAATTGTCATTATTAAAAATAACTTAACTAATATTGGTTAGAAGTTGTTCAGTTAAAATTAGAAAAGAAATTATAATAAATTATTCATAAAAAACTTTCTTTGTTCATGATAATTGTTATAGACGTAAAAAACATGTATAATTACAATATATATTTCTTAAAAAAATTCAATTCACATTGCAAAAAAAAAATTAGTACCTTCGACATTCATCAAGAAAATTTAAAATTTTAACTAATATCCAATAAGAAAATAATAATGGTTTATAATAACAAAAAATTTTAACAACATAAATCACAAAAATAACCTTCTTTAACATTAATAAAAAAAACTTTATTAACATCTAGTATGCCTCTAGCCCTAAGTATAATTTCACATAGTTCATTATAACCTATTGAAAGGTCTTTATACTTAATCCATGTAAGATCTTCAACATATACTTTTCATGTCAAGACTCCTCAACTCGAGCTAGAACTATAACTTAATGGTGGCCTGATATGGGTTGCCTCATAGGTTTAACAACCTTACTAAAATAAACTTTGATACCATATTAAGAAGTGGACTTTAAGTTTAACTCAACCTTACAAAACCAGCTTGTAAGACGAAGTTTGCATTCACTTATAAACTATTGAAAGACTTTACTTATAATCAACGTGAGATCTCCAACACAGTATTTTAAAATCTACATGTAAAATATCACAACAAGTATTCAACTAGAAACAATTCAATTTTATCTCAACAACTAATCTTGTAAAGAAACTTTGAAACTGGTGACCATGTCACCCCCACATTCAGGTTTTCTAATCTAAGGTTCTACATATAATTAAAATCAACTTCTATATAAAACATAAAATCTAGCTTCTCTTACTTGAATTCAGAGAGTGCTACAAAGTCCTACAATCCTAAAATCACTAAGACAAGCTAACTTTTACTACAGAGTTATAATCAATTATATGAACACGTAATTAGAATCCTAACCTAGCACAAACTTATTATGAATTCCTAAACACTACATACAAGCACACACTAATTGAAAACCAACCAAAGTAAAATGAGCAGAAAATGAACTTACTCAATCTAAGATTCTGATCGAGCAGTCTTATTCTAATTGTCGTCAGAAATCAGATGACAGACTCTAATCGTTAATCTAATGACTAGAGTCAGACTTTTAGAGAGAAGTAAGAAAAAGAAAAAAAGAAAAAAAAATTATTATAAAAATAAAGAGAAGAACAAAAATGAACAAAAGACATGAGAATGAATATATGCTCTCTGTTTTTCTGTGTATTTCTTTCAAAATAAAGAACTGAATATATACAAGTATTGTACCCATTCTAGGTATAGCTAAATAAAGAAAACAAAATAAAATTATTACAATCTGATAATATCATAAAAACAAATAAACAGAATTGATGATAATTTGATTCTACCGTAAAGACAAAATCAAATAATTAGTTTCCTTCTAGAAGCCTTCTATCCATATCCTCTGAAACCCCCCCGTAAGTTGGGAAGCAAATATTGATGAGACCCAACTTGGAATAAATATTCTTGAAAGACTGAGGACCTAAGGCTTTAGTATAAATGTCTGCTAGTTGCTCTGTGGTGGAAATGGGAAGCAAATGAATGAGACCCTTTTTCAACTTTTCTCTAACAATGTGACAATCTATTTCTATATGTTTGGTGCGCTCATGAAACACTGGATTTGCTGCAATATATCTTGCTCAGTCATTGTCACAATATAAAAGAGATGGTTGCTCAAAATGAACTTTCAAATCTTGAAGAAGATAGACTAGCCATTGAATTTCACAAGTAACAGTGGCCATTGCCCTGTATTCAGCTTCACAGGAACTTTTTGATATTGTTCCTTGTTTTTTTGATTTCCAAG
>Ga0099825_1001453_pt1 | contig 30310 bp, 21 predicted proteins | sample SiratroredBW_FD_76838 | JGI IMG/M metagenome (GOLD analysis project Ga0099825, IMG submission 76838) | Root nodule microbial communities of legume samples collected from California, USA - Siratro red BW | ecosystem: Host-associated > Plants > Roots > Nodule | place: USA: California | collected...
AACATAAGTAATGAGATCAATGACAGGATTTTGAGTTTTAGATTTTGCACTAATAGTGAAAAGCCATGTAAAACGAGAAGAATCATCAACAATGAAATATGTGACCATGCATAGTAGTGATAGGGCAAGGCCCCCAAATATTCATATGCAACAACTTAAAAATTGACAATGCGAGTGTCACTAAGAGTAAAAGGTAATTTTTTTTTTTTTTTGCCTTATGACAAGTATTAAATATAGAATGTTTTTTAATAGTAATGTAAGGGTAATGTTCTCTTAAAATGTCTAGTCTTTTATCAGAAAGGTGGCTCATTCTACACTGTAAAGCACAAAAATGGATACTAACATGGACATGTGATTACAACTAAATTAAAAATTAAAAATTATAGGACACAGGACATGACAATAAATATATATAATAAATATATATGTGTGTATATATATATATATATATTATGTATAATTATGTATTATGTATAATTGTGAATTTAGTTAAATGTACTAATATAATTTATAATTAAAAGAATAAAAGAGAAACCTATATAAAAAGAAAGTCTAACTAAATTCACAACTTCTACATTTCATCATTATTCAAAAATACAACTACTAATTTTGATAAGCTAGCAATATCAAGAATTTCATTTTCATCTAATGAAAAATCATCTCCTGCAATATTCCATAATTTAGTTTCATCTTCTTTGTATTTGGAAGAGTTTCTTGAGGGAAGACGAAGATTACTGTGGACATATATACTAGACCTTCTACCCTTTTAGGTGTTATATTATTTTTTCTCAAAGAACGTATAAAAGAATAGATACTTCAATTCCTTTCACAATAAGAAGAAGAGCATGATTGTCTAAGTAACTTAAGAACTATCTTTTGAAGTGTTGGTGTATGAGCTCCATGAACAATCCACCATGTTTTTTCATCTATTTTACCTCTATCTCTTAAAGAATCAACATCTGCAAAATCTTCCCTTCCATTTGAAAAGTTTGCAAATTTTATATTTACTTGTCTCCTTACATCTGCATCATCAAAGTACCTCTTAAAATATTTCTTCCTTTCATGAGTAAGCTCAACATCTTGATGTGGAGCAAATCTTTGTAAATCTTGACTTAACCATTTATGACTATAATATCTACAATATTAGAAATATATATATAAACGTAAATTAACATTATGATATAATAAATAAGATATATAATACAAAATATAATTATAAAATAACTTAATTATATGATATATTATCTTGGATTTAAAGAATGAGCAAGACAACGAAGAGATGTGCTACTCTTAGTCCAATGATCAATTAATATTTATTGTACTACCTCAAAAAATTATAAATGTTCAACTTCTGTATATCTTTCATGTTGGAATATGACCTTTCTCACATTTTAAATCATTAAATCTCACATTTCATATACTAAGTGAAGAATAGTCATATATCAATATCTGTTTTTTTTAGAACATCATAAATATAGGCAGTAAAAGCAAGTATGTAATCACCCTTCATCCACAAATTATCATTCAACAAAATTTCTTTACAAATTGTGCACTATCCATGTTATCCTTTTTGTAAGATAACCATTCATCACTAATAATCATCTCTTGAGTCCTTTTTTAAACTTCTAAACCTTTTGAAGTAAATCTTGCTGGAGCAACAGAAAGCAACTTCAATGAGTTGAAACTATTGAACATTGATAATCTCATAGAGTATCCCGCAATAAAGTTTTTAATAAAGATAGTATCATCAACCATTTGTGAGATCCAAAAACATTATTCATAAGTATTACTATTTCTTTTAGTATTTTTTGCTAAACAAATATTTTTTAATGAAAGATTCAAGGTATGCACTACACAAGTAGTCTAATAAATTGAAGGAAATTCTAATTATGTAAGCATACTTGAAGGAAATTCTAATTATGTAAGCATACTCGTTGCCTTACATACTACTGTATTATAAGTTATAATTTGTACCCTATTATTTAGCCCAACATCCATAATCACATTTTTCATGTGTTTAGCAATAAATTTTTTCTCTTTTATCTCACGTGATCCATCTATTGACTTCAAAAACATTGGTCCACTCTCAGTGATAACCATCAAAATTTATAATTGGTCTTCTTTGAAGATCACTCCACCCATCACTAACAATTGTCACACTTTTCTGATTCCATGAGTTTCTTTCCATGAGTTTCTTATAGGTTGTAGAAGATTTTTTGCATGACTTCTCTCTGTTGAAAGTAAAAGACCTCTCAATTTATTATATACTGGCAGTACATATCCACTAAGATTAGAAATATTAATTGCATAAGAAAATGCACTTCTATAATAAAGACTTCTTCCTAAATGAAAAGAGTTGTGAGAGAAGTTAGAACTTGTGTGACAGAGAGGAGTATTGTGCGTTCGTTGGAGAATCGAGATTTGTAGTGGTGCTATTACTAGAAGAATCGTTTGTTGTTCGACATTTGTAAGTAGTTTATTGATGGTGGTTCGGGAACAACAAGGGCAAAAATGGTGGAGAGGAAGAAAGAGTCACAGCGACCCAAGGTGGAGGAGGTAACACGGCGAGACTCAACGGCTGTGTTTCGTTCAAGGAGTGGTGATGCACATAGATGAAAGGTTGTGAGAGTGATTATGGTGTGACGGAGATGAAAGAAGACGTTACGGGGAGCGAAGCCAACAATGGTTAATTGAGGAAGGATAGTGGTGCAGGAGAATCGTCGATGCACGAGGAAGATTGGTAGTCGTAAGTGATGGCAATAACTTTCATGGTAATTAGCATATCATGAGGTGGAGGAAGTAACCACTGAAGGAAAATACACCTCACAAGAGAGGTGATAAAGAAACGCTTGGAAAAAATAATAAAGGAATTTACGGAGACTGCAAACACAAAAAGATTGAAGAAAACAAAAACGAAATTGGCATTGTGATGAATGATGAACTAAAGAATAGAGTACTTGCACAAACCAAACCGATTTAATATGTCAAACTTCTATATTGTGCATGAGAAAACAAAAATTGCACCAAGTCAAACTCGGTGCATGTAAAGAATGAAAAACAAAAATGAACATAGAAGTGAATTTATTGCTATAATGAATTAGATTCTAAAACTGAACCGAAAAAATGCATGCACAGACCAAAACACAAGGGATTTAATACTTGAATGTGTATAAACCAAGATTCACAAGACAAACTTAGTGCAATAAAAACATTATTCTACATAATGCAAGCAAAAAAGAAACTATTTAAAGCACAAAAACATGACAGAAACTTGACAAAAACGAATTAAAATGACAACACAAACACATGATCATGTACGGTGATGTATTGATGCTCGATGTTGGATTTCTTTTTACATTTCTCGTTGAAGGTTTAAGATACTCGTTACCTCACTAGAAACAACGAAGCGAATGTAATTCTTATTTATTTACATGTTCAACAATAGATCAAACACGATTTCAAGAAACAGAGATGTGAACAGTGTCGTTTCATGTGAAGAAGATAATAAATAGTAATTGTAATGCGAGAATGGAAAAGAAATCAATGAGGCATGACATGTATTTGATCAGTGAAAGAAGTGTATAGATTATTGCTTACTTGTTTAAGCACAGACCTCCGATCAATGCGTTCTTCAATTTGCAAAATTTCCCGCGAAACACTTTTCTTCTCCAGTGAACTTTTTCCTCTTCGCTTCACTCACTTCCCTCACAATTCTCTCTCTCACGAATGCTTTTTAATTTCAGAACCGAAAAAAATAAAAATGCCCCCTGAAAAATCCCGAAATCCTCTCTTATATAGGCACTGTGCATCCTTCACCATTTTGCCCGTTTGAGTTCTGATTGCCAAACGGAAGCTCGACCGAAACGACCTCAATGCATTTTTCTTCCCTTCAAAACGACTCCAGTGCATGAATTCTTTCAGTTTTCAATCACCCATTACACATTTAAGGTATGGGAATCAAAACGCTATAATTTCAAGTGTGCAACGTCAAATCAAATGAAGAAAAAAAATAAATAGTACTTATACTAATAAGGGCCTACCACGTGGCCATTCATTTTCCTCTATTTTTTCTCTTTCCTTCTTTTCTGTTTTCCACTTTTCATTTCTTTTTTTCTTTCTTATTTTTTATTTATTATTTCTTTTATTTTTTTATTTTTTTTCAGTTTTATTTTCTTTTATCCTAATTTTATTTTATATTATGAAAATGAGATGGGAATCAATAAAATAATTTTTTTTTCATTTTTCATCCGAAAGAAATGAAAGAAATTGGGTGTTCACAAACATTATTACGTATAAGGGAAGGGGCACGCTCTACCAAACATAATAATAGGCTGGGGCTCAAGTATGAAAACACAGAGCTTTTCCTGACATTGCAATGGAGTACGTATTTGCCCGTAATCTCAACTTTATTCAAAGCATTACAAAATAATTTTTCGTATTATCCAAATAACATGCATCTGAAAATGTACAATACATTAATAACCTGCATCTAAAAATGTACAATATATTAATTATATATTAATTAATAATAAATCTATACATTAAGACTGCATACATTTTGAGAATCAGAATTTGAGACATTGTAAACTTATGCTAATTTTTCCTTTGTCTCAGGCTTCAAACCATAAGCGTAAAATAACATGATTTTGTTTAGTAAAAATTGAAAGAATCATTTTCTAAACCTCAAATCTCACCTGTTTTTCATGGTAGCAATGGTGAAATTCTTTTGCCTTTGTCCAACGGTCGCTAGCAGATGCAGTGTTACCTCATGTTTCGCATGTTTTGGTCAGTGTTCCATGAAAACAAAAGAAAAATGAAATAATTAAAGTTCCAAACTTAAGATGTTGCCTGTTTATGACAGGAACGGGAACTTAAGATAAAATATTGAACCACTACAACAAATTAGTCTTCAACAAAGACCCATGGTAGATAGTCGAGAGACACCACCATAATGTTTGCAAATATAGCCTTTAAACAGTTAAAAAATGTTTTGGTTAACGAGACAGATGATAAACTTAGAAGACACACATAGAATACCCAATGAAATCTTACCTTAGATCTAAACTCAAAACTTGTGTGCTCATGGAAAACCATGAAGGAAGGTGCAAAGCAAGGTGCGGATCTCGGTCTAAAGGTAGAGGAAAGGCGAGTGAGAATGATAGAGAAATACACACATAAAAAAGGTACTGTCATTCTAAAACTTAAAAGCTAAGAACTTTACCCCAAGTACACCAAGTTGAAGGCATAACCGTCATGCGAGGCCAAAGGAAAGCAAGGTGCAGATGTGAGATTCTGAGACGTTACTCCAAATAGATGAACTTGAAGCCATAAACGTGATGCGAGATTGTATGCGAGGCTAGACAAAAGCAAGGTGCGGATGTCAGATTGCGATAGGAGATGCAAAGCGTAGGATAGCGAGTTGCACATTTGGTGTTAGGGTTTGAAGGAAGAGATGCGGAGCGCGAGAGATAGAAAGTGTAGATGTGAGATGAATTTAGCGTTTGGAAGTGTTTGAATAAACGCATGGAAGAAAGTTTTGAATTCTGAGAGAGCCACGTGGCACACACGAAGTGTTCCACGATTTCCTGCCCAATGAAGGACACGTCGTCCACTTACTATGTGGTTAAAGATTTGTATTTTTTGTTTTTTATTCTTTTTTTGAAAAAAATTCCTGAGAACAACACGTATTAAATGTTTTCGTTTCTGTTTCCTCTAATTCTTATAATCATAGGTTGTGTACCAAACAAGCTCTACTCAAAGATTTGTTGTGTGTTCTAACCTCAAATTAGGGTGTATTATATTCCTAACATGAAATATCAATTCAATAGAAGAAGAGGAAGTTCAATTATTGTTTGCGAGTGAATCTAATAAGAAATATGTTATGTTTTGTTGCTATTGTGTCTTTAATTTGTATGAAAATATTTTTTTGTGAATTTATATAGTATTAAACTGAGATTAGTTGTAAGCTTTTGCCAAGGTTGAAATCTAGATTGAAAAAATCTGTGGCCAACTAATTTACGTTGTGATTATGACACAACAAAAGTAAGGGAAAACTAGATTAAAACATTTAAGCTATCCAATTTTGATCCATAAAAGGCTACTATTTCTGCTTCAATATCTAGGAGCCCTAAAAAGAGTATCAATAACTCATACCACCACCACTCTGAGCAAATAGTGATAAAACCGAAACACGAAAACTAATTATACACATTGCACAAAGTTCATATAAATAAGTGATTATGCATCACTAAAATTGATAGGGCCAAAGGTCGTTTTCTTTCTTTTGGTAATAATTATAAATTTGTGATAATGTTGTCGCAAGTTATAATCACTTAATTGTATAACAAATTTGATTCTTTTTAATTTATTTACAATACTTCTCATTAGGTAATATGATATACTTTTAATTTGTATGTTACTCTTTCCTATATTATATATTGGACTTCATTATAATTTAATATAATTGAATTTTGAATATTTATAAGCAAGTCTGGAATATATTTATAAATAACTTAAAATAATATTTAAAAGTATATGATAATAATATATATAGAATTAGTCATGGACTCTAAACCAACCAACCAAATTTAACAATCGAAATCAACTTGATCGCTAATATTTTCAAATTTAATTATAGAAAATTATTTATTTTAACCACCATATTAACCATAAAAAATTATTTCATATTAATCACTAAATTATCAAAAATTATTTCATATTAATCACCGAATTAATCACTAAAAATTATGTCATATTAGTCACAAAAAATATTATATTAGTGATCAAATTAGTGGTCAAAAATTATTTTATATTAGTCACTAAAAATCATTTTATTTTAACCACAAAAATTTAATCATTGATTTAGAGATTAAACTTTCCATCAACTTTTGATAACTAAATTAGTCTCACAAAAATGTGATAATCAATATTTCTACAATAAATTTAGTGACATTCTATTCTATCGCTGAATTGTAATTTATATAAATAATAATCACTAATTATTTAGTAATTAAGGTTTTTACTATTATTTGTTTGATCATAACCCATTTTTTAAGTTTAGCGACTGATTATATTGATTTTTAGTGAAGGTATTATAAAGCTTTTATTTATATTAAATATTTTTTGAATAATAAAATTCTAATAGATTGACTTGGATATGTACGTCAATTTTTTTAATAACATGAGTTGTGAGTTAAAAATTTTAAAATTAAAAAATAAAAATTATTCATACATATTTTGTACCAAGAAAATAATGTAATAATAATTTTCAATTCCACCTAAAAATAAGTAAGGGTATTTAGTAACTCTTCTTTATTTTAGTTAACTTTTAATTATTTTAGAGTGAGATAACTATTTTAAAATGAAGATAATTAACTTAATTAGCTAGAGATAATCATCTTCATGTAGGACGTTAATATATTTGGTAGGCAAAATTGATTCAGGAATTTAAAATATAGTTCGGTAAACCAACTTCTTTTAATGATTTTTCCAAAAAAAATTTTAAACATTTTCATTAAAAGATGATTTTTCATTATATGAAAAAAGTTATTTAGAGATTAATTTTTAGCTACAAAATAAAATGGTTGCTAATTGTGATCAAAATAATCACTAAATTAAATTTTGATTGCTAAATAACTACAAAATAAAAGTAATAATTGGATTTAGTGACCAATCCAATCAAAATAATTGGTATCTAACATAACCTATCAAGGTTTTAGCCACTTATACAATTATATTCTAAATTAGTCTCTAACTTAATTAGATACCAATTTAGAATCTAATGATATAAGTGACTAAAACTTTGGTAGTTAATATTATATACCAATTATCTTGACTTAATTGGTCACTAAATTAATCATTTTTATTTTGTAGTTATTTAGCAATCAAAATCTAAGTTGGTGATTATGTTAGTCACAATTAGTAACCATTTTATTTGATAACTAAAAATTAATCTCTAGATAACTTTTTTCTTATAGTATTTCATCGTCTAATGAGAATCTTAGTTACTACATAAATAATTTAAAAAATAAACCTATCTTAATAAATATCAATCATGTATCAATTCATTAAATTATTTAAACCTTAGTTGGCTAAACAATTTAACATATATAATCTCAATCTATTAACAATTATTATTAATCAAACATATCAGATAATTAGTTTTTAAATATGCCAAATTATAATCAGTCTATTTATAACATAAATTTCAATTAAGTTTTATTGCAAACATTTAAATGTTTAAAATTATTTTTCAATATTAATGGAATTTCAATTAAACAAGTAAAAGGTGATCAAATTAATACAAGTATTAAGCATAGAAAATAACAATACAATTGAATTAATTTTTTTGACAAATTCAAAATCAAGTGTTTACATGAATGAGTTCGGTTTTCATCATATTCAATCCTAAAAAAAAGGAAAGTTAATCACTCATATTCTCACTAAGAAATTTTTAATAGTTGTAAGTTAATTGGTGATACATGCTTAGAAAATTTTCAAGTTCTTAAATTTTTCAATATATTTTGTCCTCTAAAAGTTATTTATTCTAAGTCTTTCCATATAAGATTGGATCCAAATTTTATTTGATGAATTCTCGTCTTAATAGCTGCTCACTTAAGTGATATATTTCATTTAAACAAATATTAATCTTTCTTTAATTTTTTCTTATGATAAAAGAATAAGAAGAACTATTATAATAATTATTAAAATAAAAAGTATATTTAAAATTATAAAAGACACATCTATAAAAGCAATTATAAAAATAAACCATTTTATTAATTTTATAAAGAATAAAATAGTAAAATATTGTGTACTTAAAGTTACACAATCTGTTTATAGGGATTATCAGTATGTGAGGTGGATATAAAAGGCAGAAAATAAAAGAAATGCACATGAGTAAAACAATGCAGTTCTGATTTAAGAACTCGTGAAAATGGGGTTTGGCATTCAATCTTGAGCAAAAACTGGTGCATTTTGAAGGTAAGAAATATTCATATAGAATAGTGAATATACTTGTATGTGTATGAGTCGAATGTATTAATACTATGTACACAAATTTCAACTATACAACCTAGATGATCCCTCTAAAAAGATATACAATTTGATGATGGAAAATGATCGTTATGCATTCCGAAAAGAAAACAAAGCCCCTATTCTCAATCCAATCTCTTCGTAGCTATATTTGTGTGATCCTTTTACCTATTGCCATTCTCTTTAGTTGGTCTTTCATCTTGAATTTCTTCCAAGTCTTCATACTCATGTCCTTTACCAGCTTGCTGTTTCCAATATGCAACCAGCTTCTTCAGCCTTGCTATCTCCTTTGAAGAAACATTCTTGCTGGGGTCATTCACAATGGATCTTACTCGTGATGCGTACCTAAAATAAGCATATAGAAGAATAGTGTTTAGAAAGAAGAACAAGAGAAACACCAATAAAATAAAATATGATGGAAGAGAATTACTAAGAACATACATGAGAGAGTTATGTGTCTCATCCAAATTTGATTCTGCTGGAGAAACATTCACAAACATCAGTGTTTTGGCATTACCACCAAGTGAATCACTCATCAACATGGTTAACTTGTGATTCCTGTATGGTGTGTGTTGACCACCAGAAGACAAAGCACTGATAACATCTGCAAGGGCTGATAATGACTTGTTAATGCTTTGAGCTTCCTTAAGCTGACTCCCGGTAGAACCTGACTTTTTCACTCTTTCTGAACCAGCAAGATCCACAAAACTCAGCTGCATATTCAATTCCACATAGAATAAGTAAGCACGTGTTACACCACAAAAGCCCAAATGATCACCATCATGAGGGACTACGTTAAACAAGAGCCAAATTCAGATTAAGTTTATGTATACTTCCTCCATCAGTTTTAATGTAAAAAGATCCACTACCCTTGACCCAACTATCACCTGTTTAGGTTACTGTTTTCACGTGAACAAGGGAGAAAAAAAAATTCTCTATTATCTCTTAGTTTAATTTTCTCCGCCTCACCAGTCTCTCTTAGACAACAGCCTAACAGCAAGTGTATCAAGCTCAAGAAACAATCAATGTTCCACATTGTTAGTTAACAATGAAGCTACCTTAGTTAATCAGAAGGAGGGAGAAATTAATAGAATAGGAACAATAGAGATTTAAGGCATGTTGGTTCCTACTTTTTAAAACTATTTTCTGTTCCTAAAACCAAAACCAAGAAATTTTATTTGATAAGAATAGTTTTTGAAAACTGTATTAAAAATAATATCTTTTTTTTTTCAGTTTTTAAAATAAGTAATAAAATAAAATTACAAAACATCACTAAATTGTTTTGGTTTTCTACTTTCATTCCTTTGCATCTTCCCTCTTGATTTAGAATAATGGAGAAGAGTATTGAAATAAAGATCATCTCTCTCTGTCTCCTACTTTTTCTAGTCCATTTCCTAAAAAATATTATTTATTATTGCTCAAAGGGAGAAAACGAAAAATATACCTTTCCCCTTGCAACTGACTGACTTTGAAGGTTGGTACTTTCAATTACAATTGATAGAATGAGATGTGATCTTGAACTTTCATCATTCATTTGGGTTCCTGATATATGTCGCCGCTCAGATCCTCTTTGTATTATGTTATTCAATTCTTCAATTGTAGAAATTGGCATAACTGTCACATTTTCCACAACTACCATTCCCTAATCATCAAAATAAAACAGTTATGATTATTATGTTTCCAGCACCCTACCTGGCAATTGTTAGAAATCATGGCTAAATGGAATATGAATTTTTTTAAACATAACCATTGGTCAGTAAATTTTCTTACTGAGCAATCAAAACCAAGCATACATATAAGCACCTTTATATCCTTCTTAATAACCGGTTTCAAATGCTTTTAGTCCAAGTAACAAAATATTTACAAATTGAAATTGGCAAAGACAACACAGATGGTTACCGTCGAATCCTTCTTGATATCCAATTTTAAATGTTTTCCATTCTTTGGTGCCAAAAGATCTATGAGGGTATCTTGATACAATTCCACCATGTATGCCTGCATATGTGACACGAGAAGTCAGCATTTAAGATAAGAAGCAAAGTTTTGCAGAAATCTTAGACAAAGACAGTGCAAACATTTTTACACTAACAACGCATTTAAATTAAACTCTGTAATCATTTACACCTCTGGAATTTTTATTTGTACATTCACCAGATCAAACGACTACAATTCCAAACGTGAAAAGATGAAAAAATTTAGTTATCTCCATTCTAGAAATGTTTACCTTCAAGGAAAAAGAGTACTTGTTATTATCTCTTCTTAAAATTCTAAAGAGTTCTGCAATTGCACGAGGGGTAAGCCCAGGGTTGTTGTCTGATCCATAGATTGTAAATGTCTTTCCAGAGCCAGTTTGACCATAAGCGAATATGCAAACATTGTAACCATCTACAGCAGACTGCACCAGATACTGCATTGCAAATAAAAGAAAAATTGGTAAAGGAGTTTATGTTATTCATGTTCCCATAAGAAGAAATGACGATGATGTATGACTTGCCTTTGTATCCTCAAATACACTTTCTTGAGTTGCAGCAGCATCAAAAACACGGTCATATATGTACTGCTTTGGCTTATCATCTTTCCATGGATATTCAACTGTAAACTCATCTACTGCATTGAGAACTTTTCTTTCTTTCTCAGCGATCTCTTTTTCATTGAGAGGCCTTAATCGACAGTAAACTCTAATCTTGCCTTTCATGTCTGAAAATAAAACCAAATTCCAAGGTTGAATAATTGACGGTTATTGTATTCATGTCAAATATACATTCACATAAACTTAATTCCGAATATAAAGAGTTTCTATCACCCACCTTCTATTACATTAAAATACCGCTTCCTTAAAACCTGTTCTTCCTTATAAAGGGTTTCCATTTCAGCTAGTTGAGCCCCTTGCATTTTCAGTATGGCAGCTGTCTGTTCATTCTTTCTATCAATATCCTAAACCACAAAACATGTTTATATATTTTAAATTCGCAATGATGTGAAAATAAACAAAATATTGAAATCTAGTTGGTATACAACTGGAGCAACGAAAATAATGAATTAAAAAGTATTCCAACCTCTTTCATTTCTCTTAATTCTTCTAGTTCCTTCAAATTATTTTGCATTGAAACCAACTCAGAGTCCTTGGCTGAAATAGTAGCCTTAGCAGCCAATAATTCTTGCCTACATACTTCTAGCTTTCTTTCAAGCTCGTATGCTTCAGACTTAACAGCTTTGCGTTCTTGCTCAAGTTTCCATTGAAGGGAACTAATCTGCATTACAGCAACCACCGTCATCTAAAATTGATGATTTTCTTAACAGCAATTTAATTTTATGTTACCTCTCCGGTATTCCTCTTTTCAAGTGCAGATAAATTCTGTTCCAAAATCATTTTTTCACTTTTCAAGCTTTTGATAGTTTCATTGGCTGCAAACAGCTCATATTTACAAACTTTTAGCTCATCTTCAAGCTTTTGAGTCACCTAGTGGTACCATACAAAGCCCATAGTTAATGTTTATACATCAACAATAAACAAAATCAGCAATATTAATTAGAAAGATTATATTGAAGGCATGAATTACAGTTTCGTAGAGTATCTTACCTGTCTATTTCCAGCATTAGCAAGATCCTTTTTGGCAGTGTTCTCTATCACCGCATTACTTAACTTGGCCATCCTGGCTTCCATATTCCTTTTGTCTAGAATAGCAGCCTGTTAGATTGAACAATCAGTAAGACACGTTGATCAATCCTGTAGAGATAAATGATCAATTGATATTCACCTGTAGTTCCTTATCTTTTTCATTGCACAATGATCTAAGTCTATCACGGTCACTTGTAACAAAATCTAGATTTTGCTTATCAGCTTTTAAGGATGCTTTCAAGCCATCCAATTCTTCTTGCATTTTCTCTTCTTGTCTTTGCTTCACACGTAATTCTTCAAGCAACTATTCAAGAACATTAAAGATTATCAATATTACCCCCAAAAGCATGTATTATACATCCAATATGATATGAAAATAAAACTTTTCCATTTATATTGAGAACTTTAGCCAGGTAAAAGCCTCTTTATTTTTTTACCCAAAGGCAACCAGTATCAAAGGGAAGCAGATAGGTTTTATTTACTATGCAACAAGCCATAGAAATTGTCCTCTAGGTTTAATAGTTCAGTTTTGGGGTTTGCAGTGTACCCTGCACAACATATAATATCATAAACTAGAAGTTTAGACATACTTGATCAGCATTCTTTTGAGATTCTTCAATTAGTTTTGACAAGTCTTGAACACGCTTCTCATATAATTCCATATTAGGAGGTTTAGAAGAATTATTAGAAATATCTCCATTCAAACCAGCACCACCAGCAGCAGCAGATCTTGCTTTCGAATAGCGGCGCAGCATTACATCATTTATATGAGTCTGAAGAGCTACACAAATTTCTTCTCCCTACAACAAGAAAATAAAATTATAAAATACAGTGAGGGAAAATAATTCCAAATTAACAAGGGCCTGAGTGACATCAACAAAGGTGTTATACCTGCTTGGTTTCAAACTGGAATATGTGGAGAACTCCTGCAACTCTCATTTTAAAAAAGACCGCAGTATTGCTGCTTCCAAATTGCATTATGTCTCTCAACTCAGCTGAGTGCAAATATTCCTTAGGAACTGGGCGGAAAAAATGAATCTATAGCCAATTGATCAAGAAAAAGCACACAATTAAAAGCACAATTCATTTCGTAACAATTGTAATAGTATATTATATAAGGTTGAGTTAACTAGTTTCTCTTTTTCTGTTTATCATACCCCTCTTTTGTTAATTCCCAAAATTATCCGACCAGGTAAGAGTCCAATAGGGTCATCAATCTTGCGGACATTGAAGAAAACAGAATTTCCATAAGGAAGAGCTCTCAATATACGCAGAAATTGTTGCCGAGCATCATCTTTTGTCAGATTCTCCTATTAAAAGAGAAGAAAATAATACATAAGTGAATGGAAAACTATAAAGAAACTCAGAAGTATACCCATTTACTATAAAGTATGTACTAGAAGCAAATATGAAATTGTATACTTAAAAAGGCTAGCACAAAAGTGAAAAATGAATGAAGCTATGTGCACAACAAAGGCTCAAGAATAACTAACAATACAAACTAAAAATTGACTTTCTCATAATTGTCACTGGATGAGGATCAGAGACAAATAAAATAGATGGTCTTCTCATACCAATGAGCGATAACGAGAAATAATGTCGTACTCCCATTCCCGCTTTGCTCGTGTCATTGAAATTTGTCTTGGAAGAAAACGCTCCAGAAGTGAATTCCAGTCACTAAGAAATACAGCATCTCCATCAGTGTCAACAGGATATAGGAAATAGAATTTAATAATTTCACTCTCTAAACACTATCACAAATGGACACTAAAAATCACCTACGTGCATGATTCTGGTGTGCTAAGAAAACCAATCTCAGCCAAGATTTGTAGAGCAGAAAGCTGAGCGGCATCATCCCTTCCAATAGGGTAATTGCCCAAAATATAATCATGTTGCAACTGTAGAGTAAGTCCAGAATCAGCAAATCTATAACTTAAAGGTAATTGCAGCTTCGTACATAAACTAGGTATACTTGGCATCACACAAACACACACACATATAAAAGACATACTTGTACGTAAGACAATTGCACAAACATTGGTTCTGTCACAGCTTCATCTGACTCGCGAAATAACTTTTTCTTGAATATCAATTTACAGTGCAAGATTTCTCCTTTACTTCGATCCTTTGCAACTTTGAATTCTGCCAGCAGATCCCCAATATATTTGTTTTCATCTAACCCGATGTACTCCTCTGAGTAACAATGAAAGAAGCCGTCAGATTACTGAAGTCAGCTTGATTACAACATAACAAAAACAAGTGAGAGGGAAAAGACATGCCATTGCCAAGATCAGGTGCTTTGGAGCCAGTAACAACTTTACGACATTCAAATAGACTAAAGCTGGAGTATGCTGACAGTTTAATGAGCCCTGCAAGTTCCTGAAGTAAATATGTTGAGTAAGGAATAAAATGATATAAACCTAATAGTGTAAACACAAGTGTTTGTAGGTATGAAGAACTTCAATCCGAAGCAAACAAACAGATACTATATAGCACCCCTTTAAGCAATTAACTTAATTAGAGAAATATGCGGTTCCGTTAGCCAAATAAATTTAAGAACAGAATGCCGCAATGTAGCAGCTACTAAATATGTAATACAATCAAAATTACACTTTAATGAGATTATGTTAGAAAACTGAGCTGGTTTTTATAAGACAGATATCCATTAAACAATTTAAGGTGACATCACAAATGAATGAATACCGCTTAAAAGAAATTTCTCTTCTCATTGATAAATCTGAATTAAACTCACCAAATGAAATGAAACCCTTGCTCAATTAACCATAAAAATAATCTGTTAAATCATATAAACGTATATAAGTCAATTTTGTTTATGAACAATACAATCCAAGAAAACAAAGAACATTTCCCAACTTAGTCAAACACCTAGTCACGTAATTGATCAGTGATTGAAGATTCCGTTTGTCTATTCTCTTCCTCAAAAGGAAAAATATCATCTTGATCACTGCCGATATAGGTAGTCATCAATTAGCAAGACCCAACTCTTAAACTAACATTTTGAGTACCATTCTCAACCTTTTAGCAATTTAATCGCCTAAGAAATAAAGATTGCCATACACAAGTTAGTCTATTTACTTAAACAAATTAGAAAAAAGGATATTTGTGCATTTTAATGGTACTTAGTATGATCGTCATAAAAGGACAAGCAAATCATAAGTCATAAGCACTATTCATCTAACTGAATGCAAACATTAATGTAAAATAGCAAGTGAGAGAAAAGTGTCACATGAAGGTAGTTTTATAGTTCTTGTAGTGCTGATCATCTAAAAACTCATACCTTTTTGTTAGCTCAAGCCGTAAAGCAACTGAAAGTTTTAGATTGAAAAGGTTTGAAATTAGATGCATATGGATTCCCTATTGAATAAATTCCATCCAGAGACTAACCAATTTGAAATTAGATTCATGCCTTCCCTCCTCTTAACCAAACAATATATCTAAACAAAATCCCTCCCCTGCCTTGAACCAAACACAATACCTAAATATTTTCTTTAACCTCTCCTTATCAATTTCCTTAAGTCATTCTTAGTCTTTTATCTATTTCACATTTCGCATTCTGTAATTTTGAATCTTCCATAATATATCCTATACATTGACATTAGTTGAAATGCATGCAAATGCAAACATAAGCAGCTAAGAGTTAATGTCACATTTTCAAGTTGTTGATTCACTGCAACCAAAGCCTACAGAAAAGGAATGAAATTGATCTACCTTCATTAGATTGATTAAATTCTGTCAAGAGACTAAATTTTTCTCCAATCACTTTCAATCAAATCATTCATAATCTATTCAAATTTCACCTTGACTTCCAATCTTCAATATCACTTTATTACAAGGCATATTTACGTCAGTTAGGAACGTATGCAAATGAAAAGAGAAGTATGAGAGTCTGAAGAACCTGAACAGCATCAGAAACTGTGGTCGACATGTCATATGCAATTTCTTCAAATGTTTCATCTAGGAAGAACACTATTGTTGTAAGCTTTCTCCCGGTCAACAAAGCTTCAATCTCTTCACGTCCAGGAATTATATGTCTGGGACCAGCCTTGACAGAATGCTTCAAAGCATTTAATGAATTTAGTGCAAGTATTTGGATCTCAGAATCAGTAGCCACACCATTTGCTATGTTATGAATGTATTCTGATAGGTAACTGCTAATGTCTTTACTAGGAGGCATTGAGGATGCACACAAATACATGAGCTCCCAGGCTTTAATCAAGTATTGCCTATTTTTGAGAAACAAATGTTAATCACTAGCGCAAAAATCACATATGATATAGCTTCAATTATTAAAGGCCCAAAAATATGAAGCATGTCACTCAATACTGAATCTGAAAGTTTCATACCTCTCAGGGTTATTTCTTGTTTGCTTTGATATCTGAACAAAAAGTTCATCTCGTAGTTCTGGTCGTTTCAAATTTTGCTTGTACAGTTTCCCTACAAGCTCAACCCGTTCATCTAAGCTTATAGGAGTTACTCGATCAGATGGATCAATTCCCATATATTTCAAAATTATTTGGAATAATTTTGTAGCCCGGCTTACTAAATCAACATTTAACTTGAGCAATGATGTTGGAATTGGATCCTGCAAAAAATTAAAGTTTTTGCTCTTCATACCACACGTATTTCGAAAAAACTGGTATTTGATTTGATTTTTATTACCTTTTGAAAACTCAACATGTCCTCAAATGTAATCTTTTCTCGAACTTGAGGACCTACAGATCTTTTAGAAAAAAATCCACGTTTCCCACCAGATTGAATTTGCTTCTGCATCAATTTTAAAAATCCATCCACCTATGACAAACAACAGAACAGAAACATGACTAAATCAAATGTTCATGCACCAAAGCAAAAAACTACAAACCATCAGTAGTTCAGGTAATTAGTTAGACAGATAACCGAGACACAAAACTAACAGGGAAGCTATAAAAATTTTAAGAAATTATAGAAATATCTAAATTAAAATATATTTATCTCACCTGGAATCTGTTGATCAAGGGTACAGCTCCAGCGAGTTCTGCTGGAACAGCCATTGACATAGTTGATGGCGTGCTGCAACAAACAAATCAATACCAAGTTACAGAATGGATAATACTGCAAACGACAAATTCTGTTTCTTGACATGAAATTAGCCACTCAGTTCAAAAGAGAAACGCAAAAAACCATGTGCAAGGCGTAAGAGATTGATCATTGTCAAGAAGAACAGAATTCAAGTATATAATGTTTTGAATTTGATAAATGCTTGCCTAGAGGTTAAACTTGCCAGAGTTGATATTAAGTTTCAAGAAAGTACGAGTTACAAATTCAAAAGTATTATCTGAATGTTGTAGAACCGTACCATAGAAGTAAAATAAGATTTTACGGGTTAACAACTAAAATTTGTTTTCGATTCAAACCATACTTTTTTTACATCAAACTATTCTACAGTTTACCGAAGAAGAAAGATATGTGAGATTCCGATACCCAATAATTCAAAGAGAAAATATACTAGATTTTTGGTCCAAATTAAGTTTTCTGAACACTAAGCTGTACATCATCATTTTAAAGAGAGAGAAAAAAATTCAAATTTTCAAAATATCTCCAAAAGAAAGGATGATACTTACGATGGGGCAAAACTGGAGCTATCACTATCATAGTCATCAACATTGATAACAGCAGCACCGTTGTGTGCTGGGGTATCATCATTGCCATTGCTAGAGCCAAAGGAATATCTGCTTGACCTACCGTTTTGAGTCATAGATGGAGGCACATCAGTGATCATCTTGCTTTCAGATTATCTCAAATCAATTAAATCAACAAATTTTGTTCTCCTTTCCCCCTTCAAGCTCGTTCACTGCATAACACAAAGATCCAAACATAAGTCAGAACAACACACAATCAACTAAAAAATAACAGCAACCATTTCAGCCTTGCTGGTATGTAAGAATCCAAACTCAAAAAGAAAGAGAATAAGTATCGTGACTGTTCTTGAAAACTGAAGAATCCTCTTCAAAGAAGAAACGACGAAGAACAATGGAATTATCAGACCCATTTGTCAAATTGAGCAAATTCGCAAGAACGATGAAGGGAAAAGATAGACAGAGTCAGGAACGAAAACGCTTCAAGCATCAAACATAAGATCCACGAAAGTAACAAACTTTAAAGAACCACACACCCATTTGCGGGAACATCCTTGCATTGACCAGAAAATGAGGGGAGAGAGAGATGGAAGCACCCCAGAAACTGAGCTATGAAATTTAAAAGAAAAAATGCAAAACAAAAATAAAAAGGCAACCTTTGCGACAGCAATGAAGTGTCTGAGCTACAATAACATTGGTGTGTTGTGTCTGAGAAAAGGGTGAGGTTGTGTGTAGCAAAGTTGCAATGAATGGAAGAGAGAGAGTAGAGTTTGGTTTGTTTACATGAGAGGAGATGTGGCAAAGTGAGTTTTTGGTGAAGCAAGAAGGAAGTCACGAGTGCATTATATGTGATTTGCCAAAAGGCTTTGAAAAATTTCACTCATCAAAATTACTACAACTTTTCCTTCCCTTTCCTTTATCGCTAAGAATAAAACCAAGTTTGAGAAAAACATCAATGTTATTCTTTCTTTACTCTTTTTTCAAAATATTGTGATAATTAACTCAACCTCCTGTTTGTTGGAACCAATACGCCAAATGAAAACCTTTCAACTCTCTTTCCTTGTTTACTTCACACATAAAAAATTTAGATTCAAAAATTATTACATTTTAATTATTACTTTTGTAGAGTACTGGTATTTTTCACTTTTCTATATTTATATGTTTATATAAATAAGAAAAAGTTGTGCATACAAATGTATTAAATCTAATATATAATAAAGTTATACAAAACTATTAAATATTATATTTAGAAAATTAAATATAGTATAGATATTAGGGTTAATGAATAAAAATAAAATATTATAAACAAATCTATTTTTTCATTGATAACAATTACAATACATAATAGTATATACAATTATTTTAACCTTACTAAAAGGTTAACCATTTGTAATATCGATCTTAATACCACTTTGACTTTTAAATTTAATGTTATATATCATGTGATATAATATTAATATTAATATTAAAATAATAATTTCTGCTGATATATCGTGTATACACAGAAAGTAAACGAGAAAAAAATTATAGTTATGTACGGAAATGATGATTGGATATATGAAGCTAAAAGAGACATGTACCGTGTAAGAAGCACATAATTCGGTTATAGTTTTTTTTTTTCTTATTATTATTATTGTTATTACATAAATTAATATGTTAATTGTTCAATAGCATAATTTTTTTATTGTTTATTTAATATATTTATTGAGAGTACAAAAGTATTTTAGAAAAATTATATAAAAGGGTCAGTTTCTTTATTTTCATAACTGTATTTGTAGAAATCTTAAACTAAATTATTTTAAAAGTAAATTAGAAAAAAATATTTTTCTATCAATCATATTGTTGTTACGAATTATCCAGAGACTACCAATATTCTTCCCAGACACATTTTTTTTATCCATAAAACTTTACTCTAAGATTTAAAAAGACCAACTTCATAACCTATTTTTAAAATAAAGAAGTATCAAATCATACACACAATAATTAGTTACTTCCATTCTCTCAGTTTTTTAATCAAGACTTAGTTAAGGTCATACTAGTTTGAATTTATTTGTTTAATAAAATTACACACACATACACAAGGGATTAGGTCTTAAATTAAGCTAAAATTTCATATAAGTTACACCATTATATATATGTTAAAAATATTGTCTACGTAAATTATATATTATATCATAAAATATAAATTATAAAAATTAATTTCTTAACATATTTAAATCTTTAAACTAATTTTTCTGACATTTCAATAAATCTGATTAAAAATCAGACAATGTTTGTTATGTTACGATAAATGTACAATTGTATCCAAAATTGAGTACAATTCTAAAAGATATTCTAAATTACAAGTTGATCAATTAATGATTCATTTTAAAAATTAATTTCTTTGAGATGAAAAAAAAAAATCTATTTACAATTTCAATTATATGAAGGGCCTAAATTTTATGAAAATTAATTTTATTTTATAAATAATTAATTATAATATTATTTAAAAAAAACAATCGAATTAGATTTTGAAAAATCTCAAATCATTGTAATATAATATTTTTAAATATTTAACACTAAAGTAATTTCAAAATATTAATCTTTGACATTATGAGCTAATAATAAGAGAATAGTTAACTGCAAACAGTAATAAGCATGCCTAGCATTATATTTGGCATTATTTCTTTCTGGCAAAGTGTGTCAAAAGAAAATGCATCAATCGTAATTTGCGATATCCAGTGTCAAGGTCATAACATGAGAAGATAATTTGAGATTTTAAAATATTAAAATTCCAACTATATAATCTAAATTTATTTATTCTTAACGAGTTGAAAATGCAATAAATAATTATATTAAATAATAAATAAAAAGAAAAAACACTAAAAGAAAAATATTTGTTAATTATTTTATTTTGAAAGTAAAGCATTGTTAATAAATCTTTCAAATGAGTTTTATTTATATTTTTAATTGCTAAAGAAAGGAGTTAAAGGATTTAAGTGTTAAAAATTTTTTATTAGATATTCATTTAATAATAACTTAAAATTACTAATAAATCCATCAAATTAGTTTTTTTTTTTAAATTGCTAAATAAAGTAGTGGAAAGATTAGAGTGTTAAAACATATTAGGATATTGGGAGATTCTTATTATATATTAAATAAAAATAATTTAGGTTGATAATATATATATATATATATATATAGACACACACTAGATTTATAACGAATGAGTTTACTTAAGCATCATCTTAAATCGCACCAAAAAATTTCAATTTCTTTAAGTTTTTACGGTAAAAAAGAAAAAATATGTAAGAAAAAAAAATTGTGTTGTAAAGTACTCTAATTGATTTTTTCATAAAGTACTGATGGAGTGCTTATATAATACTTATCATTGTGAATGCAAAATGATTTATTTAAAAATAGTTTTTTTCTTTTTATACGAATTTATTCTTCTCTTGTTTATTTCTATTATTTTTCTCGTATATGTATTTACTTTCGTATTTTTATAATAAAATAATTGATAAAGATAAATTTCATCGTAAAAACTTAAAAATGCAAAGTATCGTTTTAATACATGAAATTCATCAAATTCTTTTAAATTCATAAAATTCAAGTAAAAAATGTGAGTTTATATTTCTCTTATTTATTTTTTACATTTTTTATATGAATTTATTTACGTAATTTTATATAGTAGGATAATTGGTAAAGAAATATATTTAATCGTAAAATGTTAAAATATATAATATTCTTTAAATACATGTTAAATTCATGAATTCTTTCCAAATGAATACATGCTCCGAATCGTAACAAAGATTAATGTAGCTAACATTTCACTTTCACTCTCATATAATATCACAATAAATAAATAAATTATTGTAGTCCCTTCTCTTATCTTCATCGTTACGTACGTCTTGTATTCTACTACTTACCCAAGTGGTTAATCAACTCTCCTTCTCACTATTATCAACATTTTTCAACATCTATAACAATATTTAATTTTAGAAAATCTGATATAAAAAATCATTATAACATTTTTGGTGTGATTGTTTAAAAAAGAAATAAAAAAGAAGATTAGGAGTTGAGTGAGCAATTTATGGAGAGAGGAAGGACAAGCATAAACAAGAAATCATGTGTACATAATTTGAAGGAGCTAACATTGGACCCACAACTTTTGTGTCCCTTTTGTCCTTCCAAAGTTTGAATAGAAAATACATGCATACCAATTCCAAACACACCCCTTCCAATTTGGATTTTCACATTGCCCACTCAAAAACCCTAATTATTCACATTGCTCCTTCTTTTACCAACACTTATCCATCTCAATGTGCCTGTCTTGTCAGGTTTGTTTCAAATCTCCTTTCAATTTTAACTTGCAACTTGTGACCTCTTCATGCTAACTTCTATGATGTTGAAACCTTCAAATTTTAAGGTTGCTACTTTACATAAAACCAATTGCCATTTTTCAGTAGCAATTAACAAGTGAATTTTTAATCTTATAAATTTTATTTAATTTTATACTATGAATTAGTTTTGTTTCTAGTTATTCTTTAACTATAAACTTTTAACTTTTTTGTTTTCTTCTAATCCAATAATACATAAGAATGTACCAGCACATTACCACTTTCATATCTCACATCTCTGAGATGCCTTCTGCAAAATGCAAAGCAAATTATTGATTTTGGAGCAAGTGAAAGTGACAATCACACCACCAATCTAACTGTATCATAAAGTTTTTCTTCCAGAAAATTATATAAAAGAAAGAAAAACATATAACATACCATAACTTTTTTGTAACATTACACATGAGTTAATTGAGTTGTGGGGTTATGCGTGAGGTACTCAAAACAATTATTGAAGATTAACCAGTCCTCGGTATACCATAACTAACAATAAATGTTTTTCCAAAAAAAAGTATATATAAATAAAACAAAAACATTTTTATTCACAAACATGTAATCAACTTGAGTAGAATTGTTATATTAAATATTCAGAATTTGTTTCTTATTATTTGTAATAATCTTCCTCTACTTGAACAGAATCGTTTTTTTAAAAGATACTTATAACCTTTTAAACAAAACATTGAACATGATTACTGCTCGTCAAAAATAATTATAGATTGGCATTTTATTTCTTTTTCAAAGTGTTATTGTTAATTAATTTCTAGTATTAAAATATAATATGTAATATTATATAATCGAGACTGTCACTATATAAAAAATTAAATATCATTAAATCAAATTTAAAAGGTTGTTGAATAGTTAGAGTACTAGATGAATAGTTTTCCTTTTAGTAATGAAAGAATAAGGTACTGAAATACGCTAAATGTTGAAGTGGGTCTTTTTTTCAACAATTTTTTTTGCGGATTTTTCAACATTTTTTCATAATAACTGAATTTAATTAAGACCACACGTTAAATTAAGGAATCTAAACTCTTGAAAATTGAACTTATGACCACACTTTTGATTCCGTTTTCCTATAGCAAAATAAACTTGTTAATAGTTTTGATTTGTGTAAGAATCTGCAAAGAAGACGACATTTCTCTTGAAACAAAAACAGATATATGCATCAAGATTTGCATTTTCGTTTCTAATTTCAAGCGTGTAGAATTTAAGTTGTAGTTTTTTTTAAACAAAAATTATTTTTTTCATTCACAGTAATGTTCATTTGTTTTCCACCAATCCCTCATTAATAGTATCAATTAGTTGACAGCTCAGCAACTACGTCACTATTTACTATTAATCATAAATGAAACATTAATACTTTTCCACATCCCAACAGCTAGCTTTTAGAAAACATTTAACTTCACACTCCAAAATAATGTCATAATCAATTTTTTTTCTTTCAATCCATAATTTTATATTCATAAGTATTTATTTTTGAAGTAGTCTTGCATTCTACAAGTGAGTGAAGTTGACTCATTCACAAAAAGAAAGAGCCAAAATGCATGGAACCAATAAATTGGAAGTGTTGCCGGCCAGGGCCAGTGAAATGCACACACAAAAAACAAGAATGCAAAGAGAGAGGGAAAACATGGGTTTAATTAATGTGGATTTATAAGTTTCACGAGAATGGTGACTATAAATATTTGAGACCCATTGTGCAATGTTTGTTTCAGTGTGTTTGCAGAAGAAAAGAAATGGTTTAAGAGTTTATGAAAGCAACCTTTGAAGTTACTCCAGTCCAACAACCAGAACAGTGCTAGCTACAAGAGTTTGCATTGTCAATTAAGAGAGGCATGAGAAAGTTGGGTAGTCTTCAATTGGGTGGACCAATTGCAAAATCAACCTAAACTTCATTCAAATAATCACTAGTTGTTAGGAAAACAAACTTTTGGTAACAACTTTCACACATTTTGTTTTGTTAACCAAACTTGCTCTCACTTAACGTCACTTTGTTTCTTTTATAAAGACAAATTTATAAAGTGAGAACTTTTTATATCTGTTCAGAAGATAGGTACATTTTGAAGGATTTATATTGAATTTTAACTAGGATATAAATGACACTCTTTAAATAAGAGCAAAATGTTTACTTAAGTTGTATTAAACATTGATAAAAAAAATCGATGTGAAAAATGCTTAAATAGCTTTTAATAGAACATTTTCCCTTATGATTGCAAATATCCCAACATGGGTATATCGGTATAATAGAGGGTAAAGGGATATGGTTTAACGGTTCAATGTTAATGGAAAAAAAATGGTGAGAGTGATTTGTTTGAAATGTGTCTAATGGTTTGTGTGACTATTTTAATGTTCATACTATATAATAATAATTAAAATGTAGATATATGTCTAATAACGATAAATATAAATTATCTAAACACGAGCCTTACAAAATTAATAAACTATATAAACAAGTAGCGTAACACAAAAATACATGTAGAATAAGTTAAAAAAAAAGATATATAACTTTTTAAATTAAATATATTAATATAATACTAAATTATTTATAAAATATCAATCACATCCATTGTCATAAAAAAAAATATTAGTTTGACATTGCTGTTAAAAAAACACCATTTTGACACTACTTTATATTAATAAAATTTTATATATTAATAAAATAATAATATTTTATAATGTTAAATAGGTGTAAAATGTCTTTAACACTTTTCAAACACACATAAAAGCATCAAATACTTAAAATTGTAAAATATACAAAATATAAATGAATCATGTACCCAATAAAACCCCTTTTATTAAAAATTTTCAAGCTACCAATTACTTTTTCACAACATAAATTCTTTGAGTGATATGCTTATTGTTTAGCCAAAATATAAATTGAAATCTTTACCATTTCTCTGTGTTTCTCTGGGTCAAAAAAACGTTCATTTAGTAATATTCTCCAAATCAGAAGCACATGTTTTCATCTTTATTTCACTAAGAAATTAAATTCATTTGACATATTATGTAGAAAAAAATTAGATAGCTCAATATTTAGCATAATTTTTAATGCATTAAACACTTACCCATCAATTAAAAATTCAATTAACTTGAAATTCACAAAATACTTAAAGTTTAACTAACAACAATTTTCTCAAATTTTCAACTTATCATAGTTCACTTAACACTTAAAAACATAACTCATTTAGTTTAAATTGTAATACAAATCTTAACTACTTTACTAGTACTTTAAATAACTCGTCCATTTGCAACTTAATTTCAACAATCCAACATAAAACACATCAATTCCAAATATTTTACGGAACTCATTATCCCAAATCAAATTCAAAACAATATATCTTCACAAGGATACATTAAAAATATTAAAAACTAACCAAATTTTCTAAATTTAAGATTCATCAATCATATTTTTTATATGCATGAAAATCTCACTTAATCAAAATTCTATTCATCATTTAAAACTATACTTAATACCAAGTTGAAGAATTGATTTTTTTTTACTTCTACAATTTCATCACATGTAAAGGTGTTATAAATTTTCAAATTTAAAACATAACTTAAAACATAAATTAAAATAAAAATAGAGTTTGCTTCCATTACCTTGAGTTACTTGTAGATTAATGAAACTACAAATGCAAAGCGAAAAAGAGTCAAAAGCATTAAGAACATTATTAATTCACTTCAAAGATGGAACTCTAAGAATCAAACATCTTACAATCAACTCAAATTCACAAATTTCTCTTTTCTTCTAGAAAGGAGATAAGCTTATCCAAGATTCACAACTCCAACCAAGTGAAACCTAGCTCTTGTTAGCTTGAAGTCCACAAACTCTTAAAATAAAAGGGGAACTTTGGATTTATGGTTGGTTGAAAGAAGAAAGGAGAGCTTGAATGAGAAGGGGAAAAAAGAGAGAATGGAAAATATTTTTTGTTTCTCTTAGAACAAGAAGAGAGTTATTTTTCAAATTGTTAAAAGAAGACCTCTTTTTCTAAGCTCACTGTTTGATTCATTTCTTTTTCCTTTTTGTTTTTAATTACTCTTGGCCTAAATATTATAAAAGCATAAAACGAGCCTAACCAATTAAGATTAAAATCTATTTACTAGTTACTACTTCATTCCAAAATAAGTTACCATATTAAACCTGTCATTAAATAGATTCAAGTTTAACACAAATTAAAGTTAAGTATTATTGTTAAACTAATTCACAAACTTAATTATCACATAACATGAAAAGAACATTTGCAATCTTTTTAAAAGGTAGTGTATAGCATGAAAACCACTGTGAACTATGTTCACTCTGATTGTTGGGGCCCTTCGAGAGTTCCATCGTTAAAAGGCTCTAGTACTTCCTCTCTATCATTTATGATTAGTTGAGGATGAATTGAATTTTCACAATAAAGTAAAAATTTGAAGTTTTTAGTTATTTCAAACAATGGTCGACTCTTATGCTTACTCAAACTAACAAGAAGTTTAAGCACATAAGGACAAAGATTGATTGAAACTATGCTATAGGGAGTTTCATAACTTTTAAAGAAATGAAGACATTATGTGACAATATATTGTTTGTCATACTTTACAATAGAATGATTAAGTTGAAAGATTAAAAAAAACCATGTTAAAGAGAGCAAGGTGTATGTTGTCTTATTTTTGTTTGGATAAAAGGTACTCAAATGAGGGTGTCATCACAACCTACTTTTAGGTGAAACATTCTCTGACTATGACTAATGGATTCAAAAATCTTATTAAGATGTGGTCTTGTAAGCCAACATACTACTTAATGTTAATGATGCTTGGTTGTTTATGTGAAAACAGAATAAACACATGAAGGGAATGTTGAATTGTGTTTATATTAAATTTTAAAAACTTTTCATACATATGTCTGATGAACCGTGATAAACAGAACTTCACCTTTTGTAGTTTTGGTTTTTCTTAAAACCTTTTTGAAACAATTTTTTATAAATACTCTCCTTCTTAAGTTAGTATCAAAATAAATAATCATGTAATGTAAAATACATAAGGAAGTGAGAATAATATTCAACATTTTTATTGGTTTATTTGTCACAACATACTACATCAAGTATCGATTGAGTTCCACTAGACATATTAACACTAAAAAGTATATTCAAATATTATTTGGGTTTGTAGGCACTTTTGACTAACCCCTTGAGTATTATTTGGGCTTGTGACTTTTTTTGGCTAACCTCTCGAGCATTCTTTCCATAAGTCACTCCTATCTCAACCAAGTATTCTTTCATAAGTCACTCCTAACTTCACTAAGTATTCTTGTACAAATCACTCCTAATTTCACTAAGTATTTTTGTGTAAGTTACTCTTGACTTGACCAAGTATTTCACTAGCCACTTTTGACTTAATTAAGTATTGTTTGAGCAACAACTACTCTTGGCTAATAACTGAGTATTCTTTGCCAAATAGTCACTAGTTAAGATACAATTTTTTTGTGATGAATGATTAATAGTTATTGTATGGTTATTGTAGAAAGAGAATTGGATCTAGAAACTACAAGGTTATTGTATGGTTCGAATAGTGGTACAAGAGATTTAACTTGTACATCATCTCTCATGATACAACAAAAGTTCTTATGACGTTTGTATTTATTGCAAGAAGGTAAATTCTAATGTTTATATTTTGTCAGATGTAGATGATATGCTCATAGTGTCTATAAACAAGGTGGAGATAGTTGAAGTCATTGTTGAGTAATGAATTTGAGATGGAAGACTAAGGAGCTTTTGAGAGGATATGAATACAAGGCTTATAGAAGGAAACTAATATCAATTATGTGATGTTGTCTTTATGACAAGATTAAATTGTTAGAAGGAAAAAAATATAATTATTTGATTATGACAAGAATCAAATTATCATCAATTCTGTTTATTTTTTGTTTTATGAGAATTTCAGGTTGTAATAATTTTCTTTATTTTCTTTTTTTAGCTATACCTATGATGGATACATTATTTGTATAAATTCAGCTCTTTGTTTTTCATCAATACATAGAAAAACAGAATATTTTCATTCTCATATGCTTTGTTCATTTTTTTCATAATAGAGCTCATTGTACAATTTTGGGCATGCTATATGTGGGATCATGCTTAGGACAATTTTGACATGAGTGGTGTTAAGTCAGTTGTTATACACCATTAACATCATCTATTAGTTTATTTGTAGCCAGTACCACTCTTTCATAATCTAAGAAGGAATACATGGCTTGTGTTATGTATGCTAGTGCAATAGGAAGTTTGATATATGTGATAATATGCACTAGATTAGACTTTTCTCAAACAGTTAGTATGGTAATTTTGTACATGGTTAATTCGGGAAAAGAGCAACAACTATTGGTGAAACATATATTTAGATATCTTAAGGGTACATCTGATGTGGGTTTCATCTACAAGGGTAACATTGGATGTACCCTTCTTGCATATTCATATTTAGAACATGTTGGTGATCTACATGCAAGACGATCTATAACAAGTTATGCTTTCACAATTGAAATTTTTTTGTAGTCACTTAAAAGTAATTATGCAACCTATAGTAGCTTTGCATACTCCTAAACCAAATAAATGACTCTCGTAGAGGTTTTAAATAAGGTAATCTGACTTAAGGGTCTTACTGTTGTTATGAGATTTTCAGAAAAAGAGAGTTGTTGTCTTTTTGTGATATTCTAAGTATAATTTGCTTGGCTAAAGATTAATTTCATCATGAATGAATCAAACATATTCAAGTTATGTGTAATTTTATATTGGTATGAAAGAGAAAACTGTAGTGTTTGGAAATGAAGTGCAGAAGATTGGCATAAAGAGAAATCAACTGATATGTTCACCAAACTTACTCCCAACAACAACTTCATGTAGTGTTTGGGATTGCTCAATATTGATTGATGGTAGCAAACAACTATTAATACTTATCTCAAAGAAAACTCTAGTAAAAGTGGAGAGTTGTTTAATTTGACTTCTCTCTTCTTCGCATACTGGTGATTCGTCTAATGACAACAACATGTGGTTGGTGTGATCAATAGAGTTCATTTGATGAACATTTCTATTGTTTGAAACACTAACTTTAGTCATGACTTTTTTAAATGATTGTTAAATTAGCTAGTTAAACTTTTTTGTTATTCTCTTTTGTAGTTAGTTACAATTGTAGTCAATTTATAAATAAATGAGTTAGCAAAAAATTGGATTAACAAATGTATAATTTGTTATTGGTCATCTTCTTAATTAATTTTTTTATATTTGATTATGTGTATTTTAATCTATAAACTAATGTTTAACATATTTTTATTTATTTGTTTTACATGCTACCTACTTTTTTTTTCTATTTTAATAATTCTTGAACAGACTTATAACTCTAAATCATATGTTAAACCTTTTTTTTTTTTTCAGAAAACTAAAAACTCATTTTAAAAACAACAAGTGAAACATGTCTAGCTTTTAAAAAATATATAATGAATAAAGATTATGATTTTAAACTAATAATTTTTTTTTACATATTGTTTGAAACACCATTTGCATATTATTCAAATCATACCAATCCATCAAAATGATATATAAGCTACGTGTTGTTAGGATATTTCCATTGTAAAATTTATTATTATAAGTTTAAGATTTGATTCTTAGGACGTCAAGTAACAC
>Ga0099825_1001455_pt1 | contig 30304 bp, 12 predicted proteins | sample SiratroredBW_FD_76838 | JGI IMG/M metagenome (GOLD analysis project Ga0099825, IMG submission 76838) | Root nodule microbial communities of legume samples collected from California, USA - Siratro red BW | ecosystem: Host-associated > Plants > Roots > Nodule | place: USA: California | collected...
AAAAATAAGCTCACCAACACAAAAAAAAAAAAAATATAATAATATAAAAAAAAAAAAAAAAAACACCACACACACACACACACATATATATATATATATATATATATATATATATATATATATCTTACAGAGATAATAGTTTACACATTCTTCATCTCATGATAAATACAGTGAAAGATTCTTTTACATATAATAATAAGAAAGATAAATATATTATTTTTTGGAAAATTTTACTAACATATTCTCTTTTTTTAATAGATACATTAATTTAATTGAGAAAGATAAAATAATCAATTTAAGGATAAATTAAAAAAACAACGCTTAAAAAGTGATAACATCCCAATTTTTTTAAAAAGAAAAATAGTTTGTTAAAACAATTAATGGTAGAAAAGATTAATTAGTTTTCACTGTTTTCGAGATGTCAAAATTGACATCGTTGTGATATGATCCATTATGACAAAAGTCAAACTATGAATAAATTGTGTTGGAAATGGGTTGGGTAGTTACAAAGCCACTTAATTAATTATCGGTCTTTTCTTCATGCACACCAACAAATTCTGGTCACAGCCCTACAATTTTTAAAATAACTATTTATTTTTTCTTTAAATTAATTTTTGAATTACTTGTTTCAAAAAATTTTCAGAACACACTTTTGAAATGTGATTTCTGGATTTTCGAAATATAATTTCTCGATTGAAAATTTCAAAATTAGATTTTTGGAATGATTTATGATTAGAATTATTTTTGGAATTAAATTTCTAAAATCCATTAATTAAATTACAAAGCAAGTTTTCCAAAACAAAAATTCACAGAACAAGTTTTTTGGAATATATATATAATATCTTTTGAAATATTTTCTAGAATAAATTTTTCGGAACGAACTTTTTTCTTTCTCTCTCTTCTTCTTCTACTACTGCTGTGTCCTCCCTCTCTACTTCTGCACCAACGATACTGCAAAGAGAAAGCGGTAGCAGCAGCTGCAGTGCTGACAACAGCAGTGGTGTGATACAGTAAGGAACGGTATTTTTGTCTTTTTAGTTAGTAGTGGGATGCATTTAGTAATTGTGGGGGTGGAGGAAGCAAAATCCATAATTATCCTGCAACTACTCTGGGCCTTAAGCCTCACTGCTTCAGGCTTTCTTTCAAATAGATAATAAGATGTATACACGAAAATGATATTTCTTTCTAATAAAATCTTCTGTAAGTTCCTTCTAAAAAAACATCCTTTCATTTCGAAATTCATTTTCAGAATTTCAGAAAATGGCTGATCCAAAATATAAAAATACAATTACCTATGTAATTGGGCCATTTTCATCGAATGAGTTATAATCACCCTTATATGTTTCGATATAAAATTTTAGGAATTAACTAGTGACATTTTCATTGAATAATTGCTGTAGCTATTGGACAAAATGCATTTAATACAGCAATAATCCCAACCCTACCTTCAACCCACTTGCCTTCAAATTGGGTCAACTTGGATCCACTTGGGTCCTGATCAACATGTTGTAATGACAAGAATATCACTTCAGTGTTTTGGGTGATACTCATTCAATGTCACTACCCAAACGCGTCTTAGAAGAATTTTCAAACGCGTTGTGCTTTCGGGCAATTAATTTCACCCTTTTTCTCAGTTGCTCTCCCCTTGTTCAACAAAGTGAACAAACAAAATGGCATAAAAAACAAAAAAACAACCAAACATACCCTTCATCCTATATATACACTAACACGTAAACCACTTCATATACTTCATCCTCTATTTGTATATTTCCAAATTTTCATCACAACATGACGGATAAGCAAACCCAACTAAACGGTGCGTATTACGGCCCCGCTATTCCTCCAGCCGAGGCGCCGCGTCCCCGCCGCCAAAAAAATTGCTGCTGCAGCCTCTTCAGCTGCTGCTGGAAGCTTCTCCTCGCACTCATAGTCTTCGTATTCCTCGTATTCATCGTCTTTTGGGCCGTGTTCCAGCCACGCGCCTTCAGGTTGCACGTCACCGACGCGAAGCTCACGCAGTTCAACTACACCTCCAACGACAACACGCTCCGTTACAACCTCGTCCTCAACTTCACTGCACGAAACCCCAACAAGAAGCTCGGCTTCTACTACGAGAGCGTGGAGAGCGACGTGTCGTACGAGGGTGTCAGGTTCGCGTCCACGGAGGTGTTGACGTTGCGTGACTCGTTCCGGCAACACACGAAGAGCTCGGACAGCTTGAACGGCGTTTTCAATGGGCGTTACGTGAGGGTGTTGGATCACGATCAGTTGAAGCGGTTGGAAGAAGATGAGAAAAATAGGGTTTTTCATTTCGATGTGAGACTCCGCTTTAAGGTTAAGTTCTTGATTGGCGAACACAGCGGTTCTAGCACCAAGGCCAAGGCAAAATGTGAGCTTGAAGTCCCTTTGAGCTCCGACGGAAAAACTCCAATGGCGACTGTGTTTCTACCCACCAAATGCCATGTCAGTTTCTGAGTGTCCCCATTGCACGTGACATGTCCACAACAAAGAACCTTTCTTTTTTGTCAATTTATTAGATTCTATGCTTCCATTTACTTTTATTTATTTTTTTAATGTCTACCCTTTTGCTTGTGTTAATTTATGTATGTAAATTTATATAACTTGTCTTTCTTTTTTTCACTCAACCCATGGTTGATTTGAATGATTGTAATGAATGTATATGCTAATATTTTGTGCTGTTTTTACTTTCTCATACATCAAATTTTAAAAATGTTAATATGGTATTCTTTTATATTTTAAAATACTTATTTTAGTTTTTTTAATAAAAATGGTAAATAAATTAATAGAATTGACTGACATGTACGTTAACCTATTTAACTATTTAATATTTTAATTAAAAAGCACTAAAATAAACACTTTCAAAAATATAGTAAATTGAGATTTAAAAAAAATATTAACAGACACATAAGCCAATTAATATTTTTAAAAATATAAAATAAGATATTCATATTTTTAAAATTTAATGTAGTAAAAGTTAGCCATATGTTTTTTGTTTTTTTAGGTATGTTTGGATGAATTTATCTATAAACATTTTTATAAAAGAAATATGGAAATTGTAAATTGTTTCGGTATTTTTTTTTTTCACAATGTTTTGTATAGAAATTTGTCCAAATATAATGAAACATTATAAAATTTCATTGAGTAAATACGACAAAATTAAACTTAAAAATAAAATGAGTAAAGATAAACAAGCAATTTTTTTGATTAAAAAAACAATAACTCACATTCTAATACATTTATAAAATTTTGTTATACATATACATATAAAATTAATCAATATTTTCTTTTTTTAATTTTATAATTACCATTGCAAAAAGGCCCAAGTCCTATACTGTCTCTTTTTTGTATACTGTCTCTTTTTTGTTGATGATCAATTTCTTTCAAATATCTAGTCAGTGCCACGGTTCAGTCTAATTAATTTGGGGTTTATTTAGATTTATAGAAAACAAAGAACTTTTAATTTTTCTTCCTGATTTTTTAAAATTCTTTTAGAGAAGTTAATTCAAATAAATAATACATAGCTGAGTATCTCTATTGGTATTTGAAATAACATAGTTTAATTTTTCAAATACTACAAAACTGAAAAAAAAAAAACATTCTTTTACTGAAAATTATAAATAAAAGTTATACTTTTCTTAATATCCATTTTCTTCTTTTTCTGTTTTTCTTCCAACTTTAAATAACTTCTACCACTGCAAACTACGTTTATTGTGGGGGCGGTACCCACGTGAATTTGGTTTGGGCAACAAGAATTATATACTAATTTTTTAGATATATAGTTTTAGAAATGCCTAATTACTAAATTTTGATTGATCATTTTATATTTGATAATTACATTGATCTAAAATTTCAATCACCATATCACTAAAATATATAAGTAAGATGGTGAAAACTAGAGTGTCTCTTCTTAATAGGTATGAAATTGGATAAAATATTTCTCGTAAAACCGCAAATACAGGAACGAGCAAAACTCATAGCTTTATAATCATATAATTTGAATGTTTGGATTTTCAGTAATTTTAAATTAAGGTAGAAATTTTGCTTCCACCTTAATCTAACTTAACTGTTCCAACAAACGGTGCAAGTAGAAAGATGAGCATAAAGGAGTTAAGTCAAACATTGCATGATTACTATTCAACAAATTGAAGTCAAAAGCGCGTTTGCTTTGACTTATCCAACCCATAACTATACATACATAACATAACACACCCATCTCTTTTACCAAAACAAACGCACTTCACTTCACCATTTTTGCTTATTCAAACTCCCTCGCCCACGCGCTTGAGATATGGCTGACGCACAGCCGCCACCTAACACCGCCGCAGAAAACGACGCCGCTTCAGTTCCTTCGAAAGAGCGTCTCCGCACAAGATGCTGCTACTGTCTCTGCAAAACCCTTTGGATCTTTCTGGTCCTCATTATCGTCCTCGCCATGCTCGTGATTTTGGTTTTATACATCATCGTCACACCCAGATCCTTCAGATTCCACGTCACCGACGCCAGCCTCACGCTATTCGATTACACTGCCAACTCCACCCTTCGCTACAACCTCGTACTCAACATCACAGCGAGCAACCCTAACAAGAAGCTCAAGATCTACTACGACGTCGTTCAGGCCAACGCGTTTTACCGCGGCGTTAGGTTTTCCACCACCGACGTCAACATGCCCTGGAACTCCTACCTTCAGGACAAGAAGGGCACCAACCTTTTCAGCGCCGTTTTCTCGGGACAACGTGTGATGGTGTTGGATCGAAACGAGGTTACTCGGTTCCATGAAGATAACAAGGATGGGGTGTTCCCTATAGATGTTAAGATTCGTTTCACTATTCGGTTCAGGCTTGAAGATTTTCAGTTTGGGTATATGTATCCCAGAGGCCTATGTGAACTCAAAGTTCCTTTGACTTCAATGGGGGAAAAGGTGGCTCCGTTTAAGCCCAGAAAGTGCCAAATTGATTTCTGAATCCACTCAGGGAGGGGATCTACCACGTTGTTCATATATACAAGTTTTAATTTTGTTTTCTGTATCCTAGGTTGTGATTCCTGTATTTCCTGTGTTTAAAAGATTTTAATTAGGAATGAATACGATATACTTGTTGCTGTAAAAAGAATTATGTAAAAACATAGGGAACAATGTCACGTTACAAATGGATCATGTATAATCTCATCAATTAAAATTCAAAGGATCGATGGAAGAAAGGGTATACTTGTAGTCTATAAACAAAATCTAAACTCGAGTATTAACTGTTCCATTTCTTCTTATTGGTGACATGTACAAGTGCTAGCATTATTTATTTTCTTATAAATTGAACAACTTAAATACATGGTGCAGGAGAAGATGTTCCTAATTCTTTCCATATTTGATCTTCTAGTTGTAGGAAAAGATTTTTCCTACATGAAAAGTTTATTTTATTAGTCAATAAACGTGAGAATTTGATTTTAGAATATTCATGCCCACCTTTATTAATATTTCTCTGAGTTATCCAGTGGTTTTATTAATATGTTTATAAAAATATTTATTATTGATAAAAGTAAAATAAAAACTTCTGGCTTCTGATTTAGATGAAAAACCTATTTATTATTTAACCAAATTAGAATAGAGTTAATTTGCTCAAATTCAAAATAATTAATGAGTACAACAAGGTTTAGAGGATTTATTCTATGAACTCAAACTCATATTAGAGCATAAAATAAGGTTGCCATCAATCACATCATCCTAGTTTAATAAATAGACCTCAATTAAAAAAATAAAATGTATGTAATTTTTGAAATCTATATAAAAAATTAACGAAATTGAAAGCTTAGCAATAAAATTTGTAAAATTAAAAGATCAATAATAAAATTCATAGAATTACAAAATATGTATTTTAGTATGTAATAGAAATCATATCATAATAATAATGTTATCTGACTTTTAGTAAATGTCTATAATTTTAAATTATGATAACATTAGTAAAATTAAAATTGAATGATGAAAGTTGTAGAAGTGAAAAATGTAATTACGAAAAAGAAAGTTTGTGAAAAAAGCACAATGCACGTCAAAACATGATGACTGAAGCAGTAGCCGCACACATTGAAGTCAGAAGCGCGTTTGTCTTACATACTATTCAACTTCTTATCCAATACATATATACATTCTTACACACGCCACCAAACAAAACGCACTTAATTTTTTACAATGTTTTTAAGGTAGCTTTACAATGTTTGATTTTGAAAGAATTTGAAATGTTAAGACTGTGAAAGAAGTGGACTTGAAATAAATAAATAAAATATGAAAGGAAATTTGGAAATAGATTATATTAAATAGATGGTGGGTGGGATAACATATGTGAAAAAAAAAATTGGGTGGAATAATTATTATTAAAGGATAATAGTTTTCATGCATTATTATTCTTACATTAAATCTCGAAAACTATGGAATTTATAAGGTTAGAAAGAGTGTCTAATTTCTTATTCTTATTTTAATTAAAGAAACAGTATTTATAGAGTTCTATTTTTAACAAATAACATATTACCCTCATATATAAAATTTTGAATCATATCCTCCAATCACATGTCTCAATCATCAAATTAATGAGATAACCTAAAATAAATTTTAAAGGAATTACAAATATATTTTCTAACGTATTCATTTTATGCGTAAATTTATATTAGTCAATTGTTTTTGAAAATTGCAAAAATAAAAATAGAGGTAGATGGGTATGGGCTTCAATGCGGTCAGCTAAACAGATGGCCCATCTCCTAGTGGGGTGATTGTTATTCTCACAGACCTTTTATCCATTTCTGCACCCCATTTGTTTTATTATAACAAAAGTAATCTTGATGGAAACATTTTTTGTGTGTATAAATACATGATAAAAAAAACACTAGTTTCTGTTTTATATGAAAATATAACCCAACGAAAACTTGTTCTCGATTGTATGAAAATTTTAGGGTAATGTACAACTTTATTTCTATAACTATTAATTCCAAATTGCGATTTTGTCCTCTACTTTTTTTTTATGATTTTGTTCTATCAATGAACATGTCCTTGAAGATGCTCTAAGGTAACTATAAAGCACCTAATTATTATCGTTAACAAGCTAATTAGGGTGAGATATGATAAGAGGATGCCTAATTTGTCATAGTTTAATTAAAATCATAGCCAAATTTAGGCTTAAGCACTAATGCTATTAAAAATCAGGCTTTCACTGTATGCTTGGACCAAAACCTAGAAGCCTGAATTGAATCGACCGAACCAACTTCGGTTTGCAACTTTCATTTAGGCACCACTTAACCCTTGTTGAATATTCATAAAATATTAATATTGAGCTTTAAACTTTACAAAATACACCTTAACAATTTTAATCTTATTCAATCATTGTCCAATAATAGGTATAGTGTGGAACTGTAATAAATTAATAAATATTCCTTTTATTTATTTCACTATTAATATGTATTCTTTCGACGCAATTTCATGAAAAGTCTCATACTTTTAGCGAACATTTGAAGAAAAATGATAACATTAACAATGTTTTAAATTTTGAAACTAAAAAAAGGACTTAGTTTTTAAAAATTTTAAAACACAAAAAGTAGAAAACAACTCAAAACGAGCCTAATCTTTTTCTTATAAATAAAAAATGTTGATAGTTTGCCGGCCTGTAAAATATTCTTTGTCATCTACACATGACTTTTCCAATGAAATTCATACACAACATTTAATATATATATATATATGACAGTGACAACATATATCTTTCAAAAATTAATCTTTTTTTGAACTTACAAACGCTATTATGGGCCAAAAAAACATAGTACTTTAATTATTGATTTTACATCACTCTTGATCTATTATTAATATTTCTTGTTCAATACGACTACAACTGTGCTTTTAATAATCAATTCTCATTTATTTGTATGATAAATTTACTTTACTCGTAAGTTACCGTTGGGTAAATATAATCGGGGAGATCTCACAAATAATGAAATAAGAGTTAACCCATATAAGAGAATGACACCACCTTCAACCCACCCAAAACCTTAAGATATTGGATTTGCTCAACTTTTCCATTCCTACTCAATGTGAGACTTAGACTCACACTTGGATACCTAACAAATCTTCTCCTCAAGTGAGAGTCCATTCCACATTGGTACACACTCCTCCTCGAGTGGAAGTATTTTCAAACACGAGATAAGAGTCAACCCATATAAGAAAATGACACCACCTTCAACCCAAAACCTTAAGGCATTGGGTTTGTGGGTCTTCTTTCTTATATGTTGCTCAACTTTCTCATTCCTACTCAATGTGGTACTTAGACTCACACTTGGACATCTCCCCGGTTATCTCATTCTGTGTGAGATCTCCCCGGTTATGCCTCCTCGGATTTACTCAATAAGTGGTATCAGAACCAAAGGTTCGTGGCAGTCTCATACGAGTGCAGTTTGATCCCTGTATCGAAAGTCTTCCTGATGAAGGTTTCAGGCAAGCGTGTCCCGTTCAAGTGTGTAAACAGTAGTACAAGTGAGGATTGTTTGTGATTAAGGTACTCGTATTTGAAAATATTTCCACTTGAGGGGGAGTTTACCAATGTGGAAGGGACTCTCACTTGAGGGAGAGATTTATTAGGTATCTAAGTGTGAGTCTAAATCCCACCTGTAGATACCTAACAGTTACGATTAATATGTGATTCTAATTATGTTTTAATGATCAAGAAAAACAATCTTTTTTCGTGCATAGTAGGACTAATATAAAACTCTCTTCGAGTATTGTTTTTATTTACCTCTTCATTGTATATTCATTACTCTTGGTTTCCTTATTTATTTCAATAGCATCATCAATATCTATTCATTTATTTTACCTTTCTACATATACAAATTGTGTATGTGATTTATAAGTATGAACAAGTTGTGATTTGTGATTTATGACGAGATTTAAAATTTTGAGCATTTTTTTCTATATATTATGTATTTGACTTTTTTTATTTGATGGAATTGTGCTTCAAATGAAAAACCAGTCAGCAGAAGAATTTCTGTATTAATTAAATTCAGACTCTATTTTTATTCTAATTAATAAAATATCATGTATTTGTCGACAGAAAAAAAAATGGTGTCCATTAAAAACTGCAATTACTAATGCAATCCAAATACAAAATAATAAGTTGATTTGGGTGTTATTTTATTTCCAAATTGATCATAATCGAATTGGATATTTTCCCTAAAAATGAACTCAAACTCAATGACAAATACTTGTATAGTGTTTAGATACTCTGCAGCTAAAAGCATCTACAGCCATAATGTTGCAAGATTTGGACCATTGATTGGTTAATTAAAGACTAGCTAATCAAGATAATGAATATGATTAATGGTTAAAGTTTTGTTGTAGAGAAATCTTTTCTGCAGAGAATCTGTGTTCAATATTTTCAAGCAGCCAATCTTTGTTTATATACTGACGTGTATTTCACGTATGGTATAACTAATTTTTAATTTAACTATAAAAAATGTAATAAATTAAATTAAGAGTAAAATAGTTTTTTAATGTTGCATATAATTAATTTCAAAGTATAAATATAATGGTCAAGATTTCAGGTAAGAAAAAAGTATTCATAGATAAAATGATTTTTTTTATAAATGTAATTAATTTGAGATTTGAAAATTTAGAATCCTTGCTTATAAGGAAATTTTAATATAGAAAGTAATGAAAGTTTAGGAAACAGGAAAACAAGTGTTTATATATATATATATATATATATATATATATATTAAAAATAAAGACTTCAATTCATATAAAAATTAAGTCAATAAGCGTTATATTTTTTTTTCACGTGGTTACTCTTCAATCACTTTCCTTAAAAAAAAAATAGCATATATCATTTAAATATAATTTTTTTAATCAACAACAAAAAGTAAATCAATAGAAACACTTAAAAATACTTTAAACTTTATACAACAAATAACAATTATCTCAAATAAAACCTGTCTATGTAAACCCATATGTAACGTTAGTTTAACTTAACCCCAAAATCACAGTTACCAATACAAGACCAGTATATGTCATTTAAATACATATTTTATAAATTTAAATATTCCAATGTATGTATATATATATATAGTAGATTTTAAATTTTGTATAATTCATGAGAATTCATTAATTATAAAATTAAATATTATCAACAGTTTATTTATGGGGACTCTCAAATGGTGCTTTGTGAAAGCAAGTTGACTTGCCTCAAAAGGGCATTCTTTCACCTAACGCGATTGTGATGGAAAAAGGAAGGGAAATTGGGCCTTAACAAAATAATATTAATAGACCAAATTTATTTTAATATAGTAATTAATCAATTAAAAATAAATGAGATCTCTAACACAGAAACCAAAACATTGAATGTAAAATTAAAAAAAATTATAAAAATTATATTACATTAATTCTTTTTATTCTTACTCAATTTCCTAAAGTGGTTACGTGGTAAAACTTCGGATTCGGATTCACGAACGAAGTCACGAGCTTCAAACTCTCACACGCTCTCACCGCACTATGGAGACCCACAACGCTAAACTGCACTCAAAGAGAAACTTCCCTTAACAAAACCACACGCTTTCTCTCTCTTCACTATTTTATATATATAAATATCTTCAACTTTTTATCTTCCCAAATCACTCTACCAACGTTCCAAAATTCAAACCGCTTAGGTTTCTCTATCTTCTTCCCTTCTCAATGTCGCAACTAAACGGCGCGTACTACGGTCCCTCGATTCCGCCGCCGCAGAAGTCCTACCGCCGCCGATCCCGCGGCGGAGGTGGAGGTGGGTGCGGGTGCCTGAGCTGCTGCTGCGGGTGCATCTTCGACTGCATCATCGGCCTCATCTGCAAGATCCTCACCACCGTGCTCATCATCGCTGGCATACTCGTGTTTCTCTTCTGGCTCATCGTTCGCCCCAACGTCCTCAAATTTAACGTCAGCGACGCCTCGCTCACGCGCTTCGCGTTCTCCAACAACACGCTCCACTACAACCTCGCCCTCAACGTCTCCGTCCGCAACCCCAACCGCAGGGTCGGTGTCTACTACGACCAAATCGAAGCGCTCGCTTTCTACGAGGATGTTCGATTCGCCTCCCAGAGCCTCGGTCCTTTCTTCCAGCACACCAAAAACACCACCGTCATCAGCCCCCTCTTCAAGGGCGAGCGCGTGACGCCACTCACCGCCGATCAGTCTTCCCAATTCGACAAGGATAACGGCGCCGGAGTTTTCCCCATCGACGTGAAGCTCTTCATGACGGTTCGGTTCAAATTCCTGTTCTTCAAAAGCCACACTGTGAGACCCAAGATTCGGTGTGATTTGCACGTGCCGCTGAAATCGGGTAACGCATCAACCTCCCCCGATGCTGCATTTAAGGCCACGGAATGCGAATGGGGTTACAAACGGTGGTGGATCCGTTGAATCTTGTTTTATTCAGTTCGAATTTCCTTGTTCTTCATCTTGCTTTGATGATTTATTGATCACATTTGTTCCCAGATTGAATCCTAGCTCATTCTTTGAATTTATTTTTACACTCTTCATAAACGCCTCAATAATTTCACTCTATAGTTTTTAGGCTTAATATTTTAGTCTCGAAAATAGGATAAATTAAAAATTTTCCATACCCGGATCATAGAACACTTTAGCACTTCTCAGATTTTTTTCCCCAAGTACTCAGATTGAAAGTGTTTACTATTCACAGCTTTTATTTAAGAGAAAATATATTTTCATAACTTTGGCAGTTGCTTCCTTTCTCTTAATAAATTTTAAATATATCAATAATCTCTTTATATTTTAAAATTTATTTATTAAATAACTTTTTTCTTTACGAAATATCTTTATATCTTTATAGTACTTTTAAAATATATGGTATATTTTTATTTTTTTTAATAATAATAAAAATGATGTTGGTAATTAAATTTTGCACAATAAATATGAATAATAATTTATTTTACTGTTAAGATATTTACAATTTATATTATTAATTTTAAAATTCTATTAAATATATTATTTTTAAATATTTAACTTTGTGTATCACAAATTTAATGTTTTTTAATATATATATATATATATATATATATATATATATATATTTTTTTTTTTTTCTTAATATTGATAAAGTTTTTTTATTATTTATTAAAAAAATTTGTTAATATACATATAGAGAAAGAGAAACTAACTTAACTCAATACACTCAATACTTAAACATTATTTTAAATCAAATCAATACTTCGGAGAGAAAAAACATTATTTAATAAATAAATTTTAAAATAAAAATAGGAAAGATATTCTTAGAATGTATTAAATGTAGGAAGAAAATTGTTTTGTGCAGGAAGTGATTCCCTTTTACTTTTACAACCCTATGTAATAATAAATATTATATTAACTTATTTAATTCAAATATAAATTAAATTAAAGATATAAAATGAATATAATAAATTGTAAGATAGCAGTATAAATTAAATTAGTTCTCAAAAAATTATTACATTATTTAAATAACATATTACGATATTTATCTAAATAATATGTATTTTTTATCTAAATAATATGTATTTTCAATATTTACGCAAAGATTTAGGATTGGTGCACATATCTCTTTTGCATATAACAAAAGATGTTATTTGTCATTTTTACTATTAAGATGTCATAAGGGAATCATATAAATTTATATAATGTTATTTGTCATTTTTACTATTAGGATGTCATAAGAAAATCGTATAAATTTATATAATAAATATTAATTATATGTATCATTTTCATAAATATTTATAACAGTGTGATATTATGTTATTTATAGTTTTTTATTGTGAAAGATGATCTCAATTATCAATAAAAATATTAATATTGTATTTTACTTGATTGACCATTTTTTATTTTACCTTTCTTTTAGATAGGTAATTTATTTCAATCCTTACTTTGAGGGAAGGTGTGTCATATGATCAATAAAACAATATTAGATTGTAAATGATAAACCTTAAATGAAATGTACTAAATAAAAATAAATATAATATATTAAACTATAAATGATAAAATAAGTGAATTGTTTGCATTGTAAAGTTGGAACATTCTTTCATAATTCGTTGTGTGATAAGGATTACATGTGGTATGGTATCGACATTCATTATCAATTTAATTACGTTATGGACATTTTCAATTTAATTATTAATATTCAAGATTAACATAAAGAAAAATGTTATAGTGATATTAATTGTTGAATTTTTGTTTTCATGAGTATTATGTATTGTTTCTTCTAAAAGTATTACTGATAATAATTCTTTTAATGTGGAAATGACGATACTAGTATCATTTAACTTATGTAAATCAAACGTAAATCAATAACAAGGAGGATTTTTATAGAGAAGAAAAATGAGAAAAAATTATGAAGAACCATGAGAAAAATATACAAACTCATGAGGGATAAAAAAGTTATTCAAACTTTCTAATTTAAGAGAATATTATGGTGCTAGTGTTTGCTTCTTAAAATTTTGCATAGTAGCTAAAAGGTTTCCCAGTAAAAGAAAACTTATTTGAATAAATAGGATAATCTAATCACTCGAAACTTTAAATATAAAAAACAATGAAAACAACAATAAATGTATGTTTCATCCAATACAATGAAATGAAATAAAAGAAACACTAATTGAAACAAACTATGAAAGCAAAATGTAACTATATAATTTGAAGTTTTTATAAGAGGTATTTTATATTTATAATTTTCTATTTTGAATTCAAATACTTTATTAAATATAAAGTACTTAATTTTCAGTCATTCAAATATAATACTCATACTTAATTTTTTTTTTATTATAATACTCACTTATTTAACAAATTAAAAACACATACCATCGTCTCTTAGTTCTTCAACCCACTTATCTAAATACTAATACACATCCTATGGTATCATGGGTATCCCGTAACACATTTATTTTTAAATGAAATTAAACTCTTGTCCAATGTCAAATTTCTTTCTTTAATATTGTCAGTTTATTTGTGTTTGGTTATATATATATGAACCAATCCAATAACTAAAAAGAAAAATTCTCAAACATTCAAGAGAAAAAAATTCTCTCACATGTTATAAAAGAAAAAACTTAATGTTTAATAAAATTGATCAAAGAATATTATGTTATATATAGTTTTAGTTATTTGTAGCCTAGTTTAACAATTAACTATAGTAAATTAAGTAAGAGCAAGAAAGATGAGTTGTCAATGTAAAATATGAATCCCATTATATCACATTATTCTTAAGCAATCCATACACTATTTTGTTCCAATAGAAAAAGCTTTATGAAATTTCAAACAACTAATTATTTTATATTTTGTTTACTCTTTCTACTTGGTTTTTACTCTTTATATTTGTTGTTCTATACCTTTAATGTCATTGCTTTCCCTCCCTTGACCTCAATTTTTTTTTTTTATTAATAAGCAATACTTGCTTAGTGAAGCAAAGTACAATTTTCTAAACACCTTTTAATGTTAACTCAACATTTGATGACATATGAGTTAACTTTTATTTTCAGTTTACGTTTTGTACTTAAAAAACAAATTTTAATGGGATTAGTAAAAGATGATTATTATAAACTTATACGTAGTAGTAAAGATGATTGTTGTTCTTTTAGTTTCCTAATTTACATCTTATTAAATGAATGCATTGCATATTACGTTGGGAAAAAATATTTTTGGAGAACAACACTAACAATACTCTATTAAGTTTTTTTTTCCCTTTTCTTAAGTCCAAAACCAAAAATAATATTTACTAATTTCACATGTTCTTATAAAATTTCATGAAATTATTATAAAAGTTGATAATTTTGATAACCATATACTTATACAAATTTTGTTATTAATTATATTCAAAAAAAATATCAACTAATTTCGAATAAATTATGCTGGTCCTTAAATTTTGTATTTGAATGATAGTTGTATCTTGAAAAATAATTGATTTTAAAATAGTTTGAAAACAGAAGCATAAAACATTGTATCCTAATAAAGGTTACAACTTCGAAAAAAAAATATTGTAACTTAAAAAATGTATAATTTATTTTTTTAGAATTTACACAGTACACAAGCTTGGACTTTGGTTAAAATCTCCAAACAATGTAAGAAAAACAAAGAAAATACAGAGAAAAATATAATATTTTAATAAAATTCAAGATATCAATTATGTTTAAGAAAAATTAGTAAATAAATAACCTCTAATTCTTAAATCAAAATGAAAAGTGTTAATAAAGTTATTTATTAACAACTTATAATTATTTACCACTTTTATAATGACAATATTATAAAAGAAAAACTAATGGAAAAAATTATACTCTCGTAGTTCTTTTTTTTTCTAATATAAAAAATTCAATTCAACTGATATGAATGACTATAGTAAAAATAAAACAAAATAGGAGAGATATATAAAGATGTGTGACTCATTAGACATTTTCCATTTCAATATTACTTTTGTTAGATCCATCATTAGTCATTTATTTATCTCGTTCTAATTTCTCTTAAACATTTTATCCATTTTTCATTTCATTTTATTTCAAATTTTGTTTCCTTTCACGCCTATTGTTAGGATCAAGAACAAATCCATGTCAATTGCCAAATTTTTTTAACTTAATTCATGGAAGAGATTAAACGACACTACTTACGTAAATATTGCACCATCTAATAATTTTTGAATTAAAATTTTATTTTCATTATTTTGTGTATACTTTATTTCTTCTCCACAAAAGTATAAATTCTAATTGTAGTGCTGTAACACCGGAATACGACCGAGAGAATGTTAGGTGTGTTTTCGTATATCACAAATGTTAATTTCGAAAACTAATTTTACAAAACGTTATGCTCCAAAAGAGTTAGTTCTGGAAATGCGTTAAGATTTAATTATTATAAAATTTATTTTAACAATACATTTAGTATATTTTCAAAATAAGTTTTCAAAATATTTATCTATTGCTAAAATATATTTTGGCACATAAGTTCTGAAGTGCTACTTACCAAAGAAATTCCAAAAGAAGTGCGTAAATAAAAAGGAGAGTGTAAGAAATAATTTCCAAGCCCAAAAAGATTACTAAGGGACCCACTACAAAAAGAAACCGATTCTTTTACATGAAATAGAAAAAAAACATTTGTAAGTAAAAACAAAAACAAAAACCAAAACAAGGAAAAGGAAAAGCGTACGATGATGCTTTTAAGAAAGTGCAATGAAGTGAAGAGAGAGAAAGAGAAAGCAAGAAGGTCACTCTTTAACTCAAAAAATTGATGGATATTTTAATATTAAAGAAATGTTGACATTTTTAACTTCTAACAAAACATTACAAAATTATTCTAATTTTATTTTTCAATAAACATCTACAAAACTATTCTTTCTATTTCATATTAATGATGTTATTAAAAATAAGAACATCTACACAAGATTACTTTCAAAATTAGTTTTACCCACGATCAATTTGTTTCAAAATTAATAACCAAACACAATTTTAGCCAAAATAAACTATATTAATCGAATTTCAGAAAGCTCACCCAATCACATCCACTAGAACAATTGCAATCCTTTCATGATATTCTCCCACTTCTTCTATACATATTAAACACTAAACATTTATTTTTCAAGACATTGAATACATTATTTTCCATTTAACATAATTTTATAGAGCATTAATCATCACACTAACTTATATAGCTAAAAGAACGTAAAAAAAATGAAGTCCATAAACGGCAAAGCTAGCATTTAATTTACAAAGAAATTAATTTTGGCTGGTAACTGTGAACATGTAGGGTTTTTTTCTTCCTTTGGTAATAGTCCCTTTGAATTTTGTATAGAAACAATGAATGCTATTAAAACTAATCAATGAGTGACTCCCAAATTCAAGCACACTTCACTAGTAATAGTAGTAGTAGTAGTAAGCACTTTTTCTATTTTACACAAACTTTCCCTTTCGTCTCCAAAAGTTGGATTCATTCATTCAATCTAAGTTAATCTAAATAAATCTTAATCCAAATCAAAATCTAATTAAGCATTCTAAATTACAATGTTAATACCTTTTCATAACGTTCAAGGTGGTGCTGTTTAACCATAACAACGGAGTGTGTCTCAGAGTGTGAAACGACTCATCCATTGCCGTCGTTTTGATCTTTACAACACTCCTCGCGGCTGGGCGAAACGTTGGGCGTGTAGTACGGAGGTGAACCACACGGCGTCGAAAACGGCGTCGTTTCGTCCAACAACACTTCAACCGCGACGGCGACCTCGTCCACGCGCTCACTTACCCACCTCTTGTTGTTACACTCAACGGACGAACCGTTACCGTTATCGGACTCAACCTCTTCTCTCTCTTCCTCCTTGATGGTGAAGAGCACCCTCGAGGGACCGTTAAGACAGTGCCACTTCATCACGTGCTGTTCCAGCTCCAGGTCCACGTCATCATCGCTCGGAGAAGACGAGGTAGTGGAACAGTGGTGCGAAGCCTCCTGCGGCTCCACGCGCACGCGTGGACGGAGCCTCTGACGCCGTTGCCACAGCACGTACACGATCTCCAAGGCCAGGGCCACCAGAGTAACGGCCGTTACCGCCATTATCGCGGTTCCGAGCTTGCTCAGACCCATCATCGTGAGAGAAAAAAAAAACACGACTTTGCGCTGGCTCCTGCTTTTGTGCGTCGGTGGTTGCTCGGTTCCGTTGCAAAAGGCCAAAAGGGTGTAATGGGAAATTGAGGTTTTAGGCGAAAAACTCATCCAAAAAAACAGAAAGAGAAAGCGAAGTTAGAGAGATTGATGGCCTGTGTTGGGTTTGCAGGTTAGGTTTAAAGGTGGCAGATGGATAGTTGGACAGAAAACGATGTGATTTTCTAGGAAGTGTGGGTGTTATTATTGCAGGGTGACTTTTATTTTATTTTTTACAAAAATTGAATTTAATATACAGAAAAGGAATGTTTTATTCATCTAAAGAAGTTAATATTTGAGTGATAGTAGATTTAGTTAGTTAGTTACTGTCAAGAATATATTTGCAACTGCTGTTAAATAAAGAAAACTAATTCTGCGTCTAAAAATTTTATTCGGAAATTTAGTTTAGTAGAAACGAGATTTAAGTTGTTTTTAGAACTTCAAACTTAAATTTAAGTTGTTTTTTTTATTTTTTTTATTTTGTTATGTAAAATGTTGTTATATATTTTTTAATGCGATCTGATATAATTTTTAATAACAAAAACTCCTTGTTTTTAACTATTATCCTTATACAAGTGACGAATAAAACTGATAAAACAGAAAGATAAAGTAAAAATTTGTTCGGATTCGATTATATAGGATTAACAGGTTATTTTGATATAGTTTAAAAAGAAATTAAAAAGTAATTATAATTTTAATAAATAATATGTGTATTTTTAAAAAATATAAATTTAATAAATTTTAATTCTTAATATCATAATTTAATATATAAATTATATATATATATATATATATATATATATATTGATAAAATAATATTATTTATAATATTTCTAAAGATAAGTTGACCATAAATTCATATGTCGTTGCAGTTTAGTTTATTTGAATTACGAATTATGTAAATCAAACTAAAAGTGCAATTTTAATTTAGGTCACTATCTTTTAATTCATCACAATTTACGAGTTATTTGGATTAATAAATCAAATTAAATCAATTTGAGAAACAGACATTCTCATCAGTTATTATTTTTTAAATGATGAATTTAGCATACTTTATGATTTTTTTATGATACTCATGGTTAAATTTATTAAAAATAAAAAATTATGGATTAACCTTTTTTATAATTCTATACATTTTGAAAATTTTCAATAAATAAAATTAACGGTCCTGGATTTTGGAAGAAACGTTGTTAATAGAAAAAACGTATAAGTAAAATGTTTTATGTGTTTATATAAAATGGATAACAGATAATAATATAGGTGTAATATGTGGTTGGTATGTAGTTGCTTACTTCTGTAATCTGTTAAAATTATTGTAACTTATGCTTGGAATCATCAAATGTTCTCATAGTTAATATTTAAATATTTATGTGTTAAAGAAGTAATTAAAACATTAAAATGTTGTTATTCAACTGGATACCAAAATAAGTTGTTTTTTAATAAATAAATTAAATATGCCTATCAATAACAGACAACTGAAAATATTTATTTGGGCAAACATAAAGGAGGGATCAAAAGTCTTCATAACTAAAATAAAAATATTTTTTTTTTCAATATTATTAACACTTGTGTACACGACAAATAAGTATTCTCATTAATATATTTCTCCATATATCAAAATATTAATATATTTCTCCGTATATCAAAGATGTAAAAGAAAGTAACCGTTAGTAATGCTTTATAAATAAGTCTAGGTTTCTGACGTAGAAGATCCGTGGAAGTAATAATATATCAAAACTATATTCATATTCAAGTGCATATGTACATTAAATGTTTCTTCTTTTAATTTTTTTATTTGAGTAATAAATAATTGCATGAAAGACTAAGATAAATCATGAATGAGAATTTTTAATCTGTCAAAAATATTATACTTGCATGAAAAAAATATTTTGTAAAACAAACTCCTCCTAAGATTTATTTAATGCTTCCAAGTATTTGTAATATATTCTTTAATCAAAATGAAGGTTTGATTTTAGTAACTCAGTATTTTGTTGGGAAGAAAGGGATATGACATAGCATTGTTTTACGGGGAAAGGGGTCCGGGATAAGAAAAAAAAAAAAAAAAAAACCTGAAGTTGGTGATTGATGATAATGACCCATAACAGCATCTCAAAGTTCCACTTTTTGAGCATGCCCAGTTTGGAATCCTGGTGACTAATTATTCTATGCTTGCACATGTATCACAAACAAAAACAACTTAGTTTTCAAAGCACTATTTTTCATAGCCATGCTTTCTCTCTAATCATGAAGTGTTGCACACCTCACTAAAAACAAATACATACTTCTACAACTTTAATTTTTTGTAAAAAAATGTTTTCACCTATATATTCTCAAGTAACAATAATTTTTTCTACGATATTTAAAAAAAGAATCTAATTAAAAGGTAAAGTAATTATAATAACAATAACTAAAATAAATAATGCTTACAATAATTAATAACACAAGATAAACATGTTGCAGAAGAAAGTATGAATTGAAGCACCTAAACGGTATCTTAGAAGAAAAAGAAGCTCCTATGATATTAGTAGAAACATTTGATACATATTTCTATCACAAAACACAATAATATATTATATCATCACACTTAAATGAAGGGAAGGATATTTAAATCTTTATGAACAGGTAGACTCTTTCACTCTTTTTGAAAGAGTATACAAATCTAATAAAATATAAAAAATATGTGCATGGTTAAATTAAAGAAAGAAATAAAAAGTAAAAAAGAAAATAAGTGGTTGATTTGACTGAGATGAATGAAGTAAAAGAGTGGCTATTCTTGATGGGACGATTCTTAATATAAGATGATTATTTGGTTATTCCTGACACATGATTTCATCATTCTTAATGGGTTGTGGAGAATGTTTGGATCCATAGATGTTCCATTGGTTTGAATTTAGTATGAACGTGGCATTTTGGGTTTGTGTCAGGTCTTATAGGAGCATGCTCTTCGTTTGCTCAGAAATGTTGTTGAAAGTAAGACAACAGTTCATCACTACTACAATATCTTTTTCGTTCTTGTAACTTGAACCAACAACTGCACATTCTAACATGTGTTTAGATTTACTCATAATTTTTCACTGATCCATTTTCCAATCCAAATACCACTGTGCTACTAGATGGTTATGAATGTAGAATTCGACACACTACATGCACAAAATTTCGGAATAAGAAAAACCTTTCGGAAGTAATTATTCTAAAGACATTTTGGAAATATTGAATTATTTAAATAAAGTTTTTAAAATATTGTATTCTAAAACGTGTAATGTAGAATTACATTTTCACTACTCCAAAAATGTCATGAAAGGATATATATATATAAATTAATAATATTTAGCATATATAAATATCTCCTTCCAAAATGTTAAATCCAGGATATTCAAGAAAAGAAACCCATACTTTTGAAAAAACCCATAAGCATATTCAAAAAAAGCCAAGTTTCTAGTTGTTTTCCATTTTGGGCTAGGTTGTCAATTACTTCTTGAACCCCCATTTTTTAACCTGCACTCATATAGTTGGGTAAAATGACCGAATTGCTTCATCCGCTCTTCTTTCACCGCACTCCCTCACTCACCATTGTTGTTGTCACCACTGCCACTGTTATTGCACTATCACCGTTGCAAAAAAGAAAATGCTTTTCTTGAAATCTCTTTATATATTCTAAAAGATATTATAGACTTTTCAAAAGATTTGTTTTAGAAATCTTGTTCTGTTAAACCTGTTTTGAAATATATTTATACATTATATAAAAATTTTATTCCAAAAATCTTATCATATTTTAAAAAAAAATGTTTCATAAATTATGGAAAACATGTTCTTAGAAAAATTTTCAGAAGAGATAAGTCAGAAATACTTTAAAAAGTATAAAAATAATTATTTTAAAATTTGTGAGGGTGCAAGTTAAAATTAAGAGGGCGCAAAAAGCAATTGTCTTCTGTATTGCATTTGCACAACTTTTGACAATTTTGCTCGTGAAGGAAGGATTGGATTGGTTTCATCACGTGTTAATATATTATCTTATTAGAAAAAAGGTTATCAATTGATTATATATGAAAAAAGAAGGCCAAATCATCATTTTTCTTTCTTCAAGTCGTTTTTTCAATCCTATTAAAGTAGAGTAGTTTAAGTTCATTTTGATCTTTACTTTATCAAATCTGAATTTAAGCTCATTTTATTCAATTTTTGTAGAGATTGTACTGAGCCACGCGAACTTCAAAATTATTTTACAATTTTTATTTAAATGGAATAGTCTTATGAAACTCACGTTTTAAACATACATATCTCTAAGATAGAAAAATAATTTTTTTTATTCCTGTGATCCTGGATTTTATTATTATTATTTTTTAAAGCATACCAGTATTTAAAGAGAAGGTTTTATAACACCTATGTCTTAATTTTATATTTCAATGTATGATTCGGAATTGAGATAATCTTCTTCACTGATTATTATAAACCTAAAAGGTAAATGACAATCAAGGTATGATCCGGGGGAAGTGTTTTGTGAATTTCAACCTAATGCATGACATAAGAGCATAATTATATTCTGTTATAAGTTTAAGTTTGTTATTCAGTATCTACGGTACAGAGTTGAGTGACACAAACTGTTCCAAAACATGTTACGAGGGAAATGTTTTTTCTCATTCTTATCACACAACACACGCATATATGCGTTAGCTTTAGGACAGTGACCTAACAACACACATCAAAAGCAGAATTATTCGTCTGTTTGAGATCTATTCCTCAGACACACACACACAAACATTCTTGATTTAAGAATCGCGTGTGCTAGTTCCACCATCACATGCATTCTCTTTTGACCAACTCTTTCTACATCTATAGAGACCACTTGCACAAACCCCCCATACCGAGCCAGCAAAAGCATATATGCATGCATGCATGCATGAATGGTGGTGGTTACTACCAGCTAGATAACGGTGGTACCTCCATGATCATCATCATCATCACTGACACTATTAACCAAGTCTGAAATAGCAGCACATGAAAGTGCCTTGGATCCCTCAATTTCATCACTTTCAAATGATAAGTCCATGAAAAGCATATTCCAAAGAGGACAAAGGCAAAGAATATGTGCGTTACTAGGAAAATCTACACATCTATATATAGATTTTTGTAAGGGAATTTTGGATCCGAGACTTTCCCTTACTTTCATGCATGAAGTCATGCACCCACAAAGACAAAAAGGAAGAGAGAAAAATAAATAAGTAAAGAGAGGAGGGTATAATGAATTACTTTGGATAGTGACCTTAGGCAAAAGAACCAAATGTTTATCCCCCTTTCTTAAAGTCTGCGAAAGGCTCGAATGTGTGTGGAAACTTTGTCTCAATCCTAAATTGTTGTCTTTTGTAGATGCCAATACCCTTTTCTTTTGGTGGGACTTAAGCAACAGTGTCTTTAGAGGGGCCTGTTCCACTCTTCCCTTTTGTTCAAAACCGAGAAGACATGGTATACGATGCCCTCTGTTCTTCGTTTCACGTGGTATATCATTTTGTTTCTAAAACATAGTGATTACTATAGTCTTATACCTTCATTGGTGTCGCAGATCAAGAGGGTTTCACTCGACCTACATATACTGGACACAAAATTTTACCCGTTTCTGAATTTGTTAGACGGATATCATGTAATAATATTTCTAGATTTGTGTCTGAATCGTGTGTTACAAACCAGTAAAAAGCAAGCCCCACAAATTAATTTTTTCGAAACTAATGCTAAGTTTTCTAATTTCTAGGTTATGAGATGTTTACGTAAGAGTCACCCTTCCTAAAAGGCATGCATCCTTACTAATATTAACATCGATAGATCAACGGAAGTTTTGCTCTACTTTTTCATAACATAGGAATAAAGTTCAAACTATCTTAAGTTATACAAAGAATGAAAATTGGATAAAGAATCCAATTTTTGAATCAAAGTTTGATAGTACTTTAAATATATACACAGTCATATTTGGCCAATTCTTTTCAAGTTTATATTTTATATACCTCACTATTGCACTATCTTGTTCAAAGAGAATTTCATTTCTGATTAGTAATTTTATCTCACATATTAATCAATAATTAGAGAACTTGTAACTTTTTACCAATATAATACAGCTGATTAATTTTATTCTCCCTCTCTCCGGATCCTGTTAAGTATAAATGCAGACATTTTGAATGATCATAAAGCAAGCTGCTCCAAACATGATTTTCTTCAACTCCAAGAAGATATACTTATAGAAAAAACTACATGATATAAAATACGTTGTCGCTTTTAGAAGTTTTTAATGTTGTTGTTAATTATATTATGATTATTAGTATCTTTTGCACATTGTGGTATGATTTACTTAGGTGAGGTGTAACAAAATTGTATTTTATGATATTACTTTTGACTTCAGTCTATTAATCGGTAGCTTGTTTCTATCATTGTTAATTGATATGTTATCGGGAAAATTTAGTACTGGGATTAGACTACCAATGAAACTTTGGTCATAAAAAAAACATTATTTGCAAGCTGTTTGGTAAATAGAGAAGCAACGTTAGAACATGGTCAAATCCAATCAATCTTAATCACCTGCTGCCACTTTATAAAGTTATATGCCTATATGTCACAAAGATCAAAAAGAATATTTAAGGGAACTTTATGAGAAATAAGTGGCAGCAGGAGATGGAGAATTTGAAGAGGCAGCAGCCACCATTATTTGAAGAAGGAAAGCCAGTTAGATAAAACCCATATCTTGAGAAAGATACATGATATATATAGTTTCCAAAAAGTGGTTTAGGTATTTGAATTTTATGGTGGTTAGAAAGAAAGGTTTCGAAAGTAAAGTGAAGGGAAAGAAAAGAGATAAAGAAGGGATAAGAATGGAGTGATTGGCTCCAACAAAGTTTGGAGGGTCCTTGCTTAACCTAATGAGTGTGTCTCTTAATCCACAAAGGCTTGTGGTTGAAGCTTAGTCCATCACATAGGGCCCTTGGTGACGCACCCCTTTTCTTACCATCCTCCATTAAGACAATTCTGGGTTGTGTAGTTGTCCTCATGCGACAACCAACTTGCTAGGGCTCCACCAACAAGGATCACAGTATCAATTTAGTGCAACCATTGGGATCCATTACACCCTTTTTAAACCCACCTCTGTTTGCATGAGGGTTCATCAGAAACATGCCCTACACAAACAAAGATTTTTACTTTCCATGTCTCAAACCAGACCCACACAAACTAAAGAACCAACCATTTTCTTTTTTGATTCTTCTTTCTTTTAGGCTAAGCCAAACCCTTCCACTGTTCATATATTGACAAATCTCAGATAAAGATAACAAAGACGTTACTTGACCAAAAAAGGACTTTAATTAGTTATATGATTATCAGATGTTCAAATGATTTTCTTCAAATTATTGGCACATATTTCTCATCCTTTCCTTTTTTTTCATGAAGGAATATTTATGATGAATAAATAAATGCAGAAATGTAAATGAATAATGCTGAAAGAAGGACCCACTTGTCAACAAAATGGGTCTGATTTGGCTCAAGCCCAAAGACCTTTCACTGCATCTCACGTGGATTTATTGTTGTCTATGTCACGTCTCTTAATTTTGATTCTCTCTCTACCCCTCTTTCTTTATTTTGAATACGTAAAATAATTAATTTGTGTCACAAAGTTAATTCATAAGTTCTATGAAAGTAATTAATATATTGATTTATTGTGCTCTAACATTCTTTTTATCTATTTTTCTTTATCATCACAAAGCAAAACCTACTGTACTAATTAATAAACAGTTGAATTCGAATTTTATAGATAAAAAAATATAATATAAATAAGAGATAGTGAACCAAGTTTTCTGACAAACATTATTCAAATATAACAGGTAAATCCTCCATATCAATGACATAATATAAACAAAAATAGTAAAACCTACTGTAAGTTTTTCTCACTCTCGAAATTAAGAACTAATAAAAGACAGTTACAACAATTTAAATAAAAATACACAGTTCTTAAAATAAAAACCTATTATTTAACGAAGTAGTTTAACTCATTCAGTCATTTATATAAACAGAAATATATAGTTGAGAATTATTTAAAATCATAAAAAATTGTGAGTCTTACAACTTATTTAACTAATGGCTCTTTACATTTCAACAAATAATACAGTACATGTGAGTAAGAACATGTTTCTATAAGTCCTCCAAGTTTATTTAAAAAAAGAACTCAATTTTCACACCTATTAAAGGGACCAACCTCCAAAAAAAGAAAAAGAATCCAGAACATCTATCAAATCTAGCAACAACTCTTCTTTTTAATATTAATTACTATCAATTCACTCTGTCCTTTTTATCCCATATAAGGGAAACTTATTATTGAAGGATAAATTCATACATATATAATCTGAATAAACTTTACATATAAGAATAAAGGTAGTTTATAAAATAATTACTCTCGTGGATGACAATTTTCTAAATGAATAAACTACTTCATGACCACTTTAAGCAAAGTTTGACATTTTTAGTTTATAGTTGTCTAAACTCTTAAATGTAAAAATGACAAAAATATTCGCACACATAATGTTTATGAATAAAATTAACAAAGCCAAAGCCTATTTAGCGGGGGTTTTAAACAGAAATCCGTTAACACATGTTTATCTTTATCATTATACTAAACTGGTGGAGGATATTCTGACGCATAAAATTATATAAATATTTTTATATCGAGGCAATTGATCCTTTTAATTAGAAATTTATATTGATAAAATATTTTTAAGAGTTTATTTTCTATTTTAAATTCATAAAAATTAAAATTCGTAAATTTGAGATTGTTGAAAAGGAAAATATATGAATTTAAAAATTTTCTAATATTGTTTTACTTAATGTAGTTTTCTAGCTTCTTTTACTTATGTTTTAAGAGGATAATTTTTATTTAAATTTGTGTTATTGAGTTAAATTAATTTGTAGTAAAATTCATGTCTAATTTTCTTATTAAAATTACTGTAAGTAGTATTTTTTTATTTAATAAATTTTAACCAATAATACATGTAAATTAAAAGATGTACTATGTTGCTATCACATTTGTGGTGTAAATTAGATCCCTTCAATTAAGAGAATCCAGTTAAATCGATTGAGCTTAATAAGTGAGTTATTATGAATTTTCTTATATGCATTCAATTCTTACAGATGAAAACACTAACCACATCTCAATCAATCATCAAAACAAGAATTAAAGCAAACAAAAGGAGGTATAATAATATAAAATGAAAAGTTGGTGACATGTAATTTTAAATGAATATTTGAATTTATTTAATCCGTAATTGAAACTTAAAAATAAAGATTGATTCATCTTGATCTAATTTTTTAACTTTTCAAGTTTTCCCTTTAACTTTTGCATTTTCACTTATTTTACTATTATAGAAGAAATATCCCTCAGAAGCCTCATTGATTGGTCATTTGCTTTAAAAAATTTAATCACGTACGTACTTTTAGTATGAAAAGTGGAAAAAAAATACTATAGAGATTAATATGTCGGTAGATCTGAAATAGCTAAACGCAAATTCAAATTTCGTATATTTTGTTCTTCACTATAGCAACATACACAAAAAGTGTAACAAAAAAAAAACACAAAAAAAGTAAAAGTTGATATAGAGAAGCAAAGAATTGGCCCTATATAAGATCTAAAGCATGTACATGTATTCAAAAGTTTTGCCTAATTACTGTTTATGATAAAGATAACAAAAGAAAAAACAAAAATTATGCCCTAAGAAAACTCAAATCACAGTTTTGTTGTCTAAAACGGTATAAACCAAAAAGGAGGAAACTTCTGCACATGTATCACTACAAACAATAATTACCATTACTATAAAAAAGTATGTTTTTAAGATTGTTTTTATTATATTTTTTGTAAAAAAAAAGCTTATTTGAAGATAAGATACTAACAAAGTATTTGCTAGTATAATAAATCAAACTATTACTATAAACTTATTATATTTATATTAACAGTTTAACTTTGGTTCTATTTTATTAGCGGAAGTTAATTTAATAGTAAATCTTTAGTAAATAAAGAATCTTTTGTAGTGTACGTATTTGAATAAATGCCTCTACACGTACCCAGTTTTATAAAAAAAAATTCTTACATATTTGATTATTTTATTAAGAAGTTTGAATAACTATATATTCGGATTTATTTTTATTCTTTTTCAACTATCAATTTCTGTACGTTCTTTTAGACTTGATTACCAAATTATTAAGTTTTGATATTCGATATCTACATAATGTATATAGCTTTGGATTATGATATAGTTATATTCTTGTTACAAGTTGAGAAAAAGGAACAATTGAAAACCACTACATAAACAATGAAATGATCCCAAAATGTGTTCCATGGTTGTCTCCTAGTGGCCAGATTGAATTAGCAAAATTAGGCATATTTTTGAAACTGTCAAGCTTTTCCACTATTATTTCCTTGCCACTAAGCTATCTTAGCACCTTTGCTTTCATTTTATGATGTTAATTATTAATAGATCTAAGTCTAGAAAAAAGTGAAGAAAGCTTAGTAACCATCCAAATTGTCCTAAAAGGTGCATGTATCAAAATAACCAATGTAAGCAAGGGTTCAAGAACAGCCACAGCTGAAGAAAAAGAGAAAGCTTTGTTGTAAAAGGGGCAAGCACTTTCCACATTTATTCCCTCACTTTTATTTTTAATTTTGTATACTCAAGTATATAACAACCAGGTGCCAACTTTATCTTCCTGCTTTTGAGGAAAAATGGATTCCATTTCATCCCACCCTTCTATTTAATATATAACAATAACAAAGGTATATAACAAAAGTATATCCACCCAACATAAACATCACTGCAATACATGTACCCATTTCAAACAACCAATCCATTGAATTCATAAGCAATTCAAAATGGAGAGGTAGAATCAGATTTTATGTTGTTTTTTTTTTATATTTGAATATATTACTTCTCAAAATAAAATAAAAAAATAAGAAGAAGAACAATCAAAGTTTATTTTTTTATTTTTTACTATTGATAAATTGAAATTATGGTCTTTTTTCGTAGAGCATAATGATATTATGACTCTCTTTTTTGTTTAAATGAACCTAAAATTTAAAGGGGACAACTTTTCTTATGGATGTAAGTAAATAAAAAAATCTAGCTCAAAATGAGTAGAAAGTGGCGACAAATAATTAATTAAGAAATTTAAGAAAACAGCAGGGAATATTTTTAGCCCAAGATGATGTAGATTAAGGATGTAAAGAAACTAAGTAACAACATTAACTTTTCTCTGTTGAGATTTCTTTAATTAACTGAAAGCATTTTAACATTAACATCTTAATTAGATATTGTCTAACCTAGTTCTATTTCCAGTAATTCATCTGAATAATGGTCTTCCACTTATTTATTTTTCTATTTCTGTGTAAACATTGAAATAAGAGAGAATAGTCAACATCTATTATTTCCATCTTTTTTTCTCCTTTTTTTTCTTGCAAAATTTCATTTTCTTTTCCTTTACTTGAACATGGTTATTATATATATTTAGTCCTATCCCTCGTAGTCGTGATTTATGAATAATGCGACGCATGATTTATAATCGGTAAATACCCAGTATGTGTTTATATTTACAAGCCATATTAACCTGATCATATTATTAATTTTTTATGAGAGAATATTAATCCCTAATTTATTTTAATATTCGTTAATTTTGATGTATGAAAGAAGGATTACTCTGAAAAGTGAGAAACCTAATTATATATAAACCCTTTTGTTAATTTTCCAACTGCTGCTAATTCATCTCCGAACATGGATTAAAGAGAACTAATGATGTATTGTCATCTAATCACCCAAGTGTTCGTCACGAGAGTTGAAAACAAAAAGAAATTAAAGAAAAATGAAGCATAGACAATATAATTAAAGAGAAAAAAAAAAGTGAAGAAATGAAGGAAGTAAAAGGTAGAAGACATATAATACGTTAAGGTGGATTTTTTGTGAGGTTAAGAGATAAAACCTTCGTGAAAACCCCAGTTTTGTCCACCACAATACATTAATTGTGAAAGACCCTATCTTTTAAAAAGCCATATAAGCGACAAATTCTATACTTATGCTTAAGGGTTTTGATTAAAGTAGAGAAGATAATGATCTTTTAGTGATTCTAAAGTAGCAACATCTTTAAGGTTTTAAAGAAGAGATGCTTATCTATCTTTTTCTTAATACTGTTTTCTAAATCCTTAAATATTATATTATGTTATAAATATATATTGAACCCATATACCGCAACCTTTTCTTGCTTTCCAAAGACGAGAATGTTGGGTTACGAAAATCAAAGAAAGGAAAGTTATTCTTTTGCAAAATGCTTCACACAAAGCATAAAAAGTAGTGCTCTTTTGATATATCTAAGTGAAGATTTTACTTTTTCCTTCCGAAATAAAAAAGTTGCTTCTACTTTGCACAATCCTTACGCCATGGATCATACTTTAGTCAATATATCAACTCACCCGAATATTTGATTCAATTATACATAGTAAGATGCATTATGAAGTTTGTTTATTATTTTTTGCACTCCACAGACATTTCTTTTTTCATCAATCATTTGTTGAATTAGATATCCTTTTGATAGATTTAAAATTTTCAGAGTTAAGGAATTAAGGGTAACTTATATATATATATA
>Ga0099825_1001456_pt1 | contig 30292 bp, 14 predicted proteins | sample SiratroredBW_FD_76838 | JGI IMG/M metagenome (GOLD analysis project Ga0099825, IMG submission 76838) | Root nodule microbial communities of legume samples collected from California, USA - Siratro red BW | ecosystem: Host-associated > Plants > Roots > Nodule | place: USA: California | collected...
TTATAAAAATATTAAAAAAATAAAATTAATTTTTTTTTTTTTTTTTTTTAACGTTCTTTTATTTCCACTACTAATTTGTAAGAGTTTAATGAAGAACTTAGTAGTTGTTGGTACCAAAAATTAAATTGTACATATAATATTGAAAACTAATTATTTCATACAAAATAACGGTACAAAAGTTGAAACTTCAACATCTTTTGCAAAATATTTAACCTTTTTTGTCCTTCACTCTACAAAGAACCTATAATTAAGTGTAAGTATCTAATATTTGTACAGGTATTCATTAATAAATGTGAAATGTAAAAAAATAAATTTATATTCACTTTTGATCATGTATGTTGAGTTTTGATTTATATAAAATTTTAATTTTAGATTTCAAACTTCAATTTTCTAAAATTAAGTAATTTTGGTTTCCATAATATATAATTTAATTATTAACAGAAAATGTTTATATTATTATAATAAAATATATTAAAGTATATTATTAAAACTTATCATTAGTACTTTTATCTTTAATATTTTATGCAAATGTATAGTTGTAAGACATAATTTATTAACCTCAAACTCTTGTATATATAACGGAAACTGTATTATTATTATATGTGTATATATTTTTAAAGTAAAAATTTATTACCAACTCCGATACCATCTTCAGCATTAACTAAATATATTTTTTAAAATATAAAATTATAGAAAAAAAAAGAATATTAGACATCAAATAAGGGATTAATCTGAGTTGTTGTTAGGGTCCAACTTGTACTTGAACGTGCTTGGACTGTATTACCCATGGGAACTGACTGACTTAAATACACAGCACGCTTCACACTTTCTCACAGTGAACTAAGAGTCAGTCCGCATGACCCACTTAACATTATTATAAGTAACTTTTTAATATTAAAGGTACTGAAACAATTAAAAAGAATTATTTTGTATCAGTAAAAAAAACAAACACGACCTGTTTTCTTGGAATTGGCCTTCACTCATTTCGCAATCACTAAATTTAAGACTTTTTTCGTTTAAAAAAGTTTAGAGCACACATATTAGGCATAAGTCATCAAATTATTGAGAACAAAATGTTGTTGCCGGGGGAACAAGAAGGTATTTGTCAACTGGTTTAATTCCATTTTTATCAAAAAAATAATCTCAACCAAAGATAGAAATTAAATATATTTTAGTCCAATTTTAATTTTCTCTAAAATTTATTAAATTAAATAAATATTTTGTGATTTTATTTAGATTAATGTCTGCATTTTTATTATGAAATATAAATATTTTTTATAAAAAATTGTTAAACATAACAATTTGTTAAATAAAAGATTTTATTATTAATTTTATTTGTATTTGTTATTATATTCTTAATTTAAAATTGACCTTATATTCATAAATAGATTACATAATATAAATAGATAAAGATTTCAATATAAACTTATTATAATGTTTAAATTTATATAAATATATACATATTAAACTGTAAAACAAGAGTCATATATATATATATATATATATATATATATTGCTAATTATCTCAAAATGTATAATATTAATATTAAATTTAAATATAATTAGTGTTGTTTAGTTCATTGATTTTCAAACTAAAAATCGAATCAAATTGTTTTACTGAAAGAAAAATATATAAAAGTAGTCCATTTTTTCAATCAGTTTTTCATTTAAAAAAAAAAACTGATTTATTGTTAATTTTTCAGTAGGTTTAGTTTTAAACTTTTCTTCTCCTAGACAAGGACTAGACAAGATTGGATGCAGTGATTTTGGCATATTTCTTCATTAATGCACAATGTGCATGTCTTAAATGAGTGAGGACAAGTTAGAAAGCAATTGTCATGATTTTAACAAACAAAGATGTACATCCTGATGTTTTCTTTTTAATTTGCATTCACCATGTCAGGGTCTCTATCAAAGAGAAACAGACCATGCATGAGAGGCATCGTAGCATGCATAATAATGGTGGGTCCCCCCGCATTGAGTGAGCCATTTTCATCTGCTTCCATGGAGCCATCCTCCATTAATTGGGCATCAGAAACTACCCAGAAAAGACAATCTTGGTGGGCAATATCAACATCTCTTCTCTCATCGATGATCTTCTCTCTCGACAGGTAGACCATGTTTCACCTTCCACAGCTCTTTCCATGCAACTCAGAACCAAGTAAGTTTCATTTCACAGAAAGAGAGCATGGGGCCAAAACCAATGCCAATGATAAGATCTTCTTTTTTTTTGTTTCTTGTTTCTTTGTCTCTTCAAAATTACCCTCTTCGTTTTGGCTTCTTGACCTAAATTCCAACTTGTTTATGAACAATCTTCTTCGAAACAAAAAATTTTCATATTGTAAAGTTATGGTCAATGAACTCAAAATGTGAGTTTATGTATATCTCAATCATATCAAGAATATATCGAAAAAAATTATAAACAAATTTAAGAAAATAATAAGATATTTGTATATAAGATAATTTATAAGAGCTTCCTTAAACTCAAATTTGTATATATATAACAAGGGATAATACATTTGTGGGTTTATTGATGTAATAGATAGATAACACAATCAAAATGTGCAATTCATATGGCACAGTCTTAGACCTATCCGCGCAGGACGGATCCAATTCAAAACTCAACTGCTGGGCTTCATTGATTCTTTGAGAAGGAGCAATTTTATGGGCTTGTTTCTTTCATTATTACTTCATTGGTTTCGAAAACTGTTTTCTACTGCTTATCAATAATTTTTCGTACCAATGGTATGTCTTTTCAACTGCAATTATTCCAACCTTTTAGTAACGTGACTTGATTCGCGATTGATTTGAAATCATGCGTAAGAATTGGGTCTATCTGAATGAGATGACATATCTCACATTACTCATTATTTAATCAAAGGAAAGACCCTCCTGTGCACATAGTTTGTTTTAGGTATTCAAGGTTTATAGATGATTGTCTAAATAAGTGTAGACTATTTATCTTAAGTACAAACCGTTTGATAAGGGTAGATCGTCTTTTCACGACATAGACCTTCTCTGTCAAGTTTTTTCTTCTCTCCTATATATATCCAGCATTTATTTATAAGATCTTTTTTTCTTTTTCTTTTTTTTTTATCTTCTCGCCTTTCTCTTCTCCTTTTCCTTTTTTTTTTTCTCTTTTCTTTTACAAGATTGATATGAAAATTAGTATTTAATGTATTTTTTCAATTTGATCAATATTTCAAGATGTATATTAATTACGGTATAAGTAAATGAAATTGATCAAATAAACAACATATTTTAGAACGAAACACCCTAAATTCGAAATGACATTAAAATAAAATAATAAAAAGTACGAGTGACATATAATGTGTGATAATGTTTTCACTCAACAAATCTATTTTATTAAGACATTTCAATACAATTAATTTGATAAATGAAATATTTTTTTCTAACAAACTCTGAAATATTATCAAATCTCACAATTTTAACCTATTTTTCAAATTGTTTTTCACATATATCATAAAAATTATTAACAAACTTTTAGTTTCCTTTTATTATAAATAAGATATATTTAGGTGAAATGATTGAGATGAAATGAGTAAAGTCATCTACAATGATAATAAATATTACTAAAAAAAATTTACTATTAGTTGTTAAATTAAAGCGTCGGCTAATAATATAACACAGTGAGTCAAGCTAACTGACAATAAACGAACACAAAACAGACATGTGATTTATACTGCGCTAAACTCAGTCTAAGACAAATGCATAAAATGAGAAAATAGAAAAAAAAATTCGTTGTGTCATTGGAATGCAAGAAAAATACTTTTTTAATAGCTTTGGGCACCCACACTACGACCGATGCTAGTGAGAAAAAAAATAAAAAAAAGGGAAATTAGTTGTGTTGACTATTGGGACGAAAGAAAAGATAATTTATGTGTGGGCTTGGACAACGATTAAGTATATTTATTTATTTATTTTCATTTCGTGTGTGGGCTTGGCCAATGGTGGAGGATATTTATTTATTTATTTATTTATTTTTTGTTTCATGCGTCGACTAGACCGATGCTTGAGTGCGTCTACTTAGTGGACGCATCTTTTCATTAAATGAGATCCCTTTTTTAATTTCATTTCTCACCTCGCGTTGTGATGCCCTCTTCTTTGTTGCTATTCCTTTTCTTCCTCACATTTGTCCCCAAATATCAACCTTTCCTCCATTTCTTTGCCTCCAAACACAAAATCCATTTGATTTATTCCTCCAATTTCATTTTGAGCTTATTTCCCTCGCATGGTGTGTTTTTGGGTTTAGGGTTCTTAAACCCTTTGAAGTCATCTTTCGCGGCGTGTTTTTGGGTTATCTCTAGCTGTGCTTGTGTGTTGGTTTAGTGGTACTTAACTTTCGCTTAGAGTTTTATCGGTTGAGCTTTTTGAGCTGGTTTATTTTACCTGATTGTTGAACGATTTTGGAGTATTTTTGTTTATGTTTGTAAGTTTGTTGTGGAATAATCTCAAACCGCAAATAGATAAATCAACTTATAAGGTCAATTTGATTTATCACTAGTTTATGTTTCCATCAAATTGGTTTTATTTGGTATTTGTTTTTGGGTGGTATCTTTTTGGCTAGTATAATTTGCAAATTCATTCTTTGTGGTATATTGCTTTTAGTGGTATTCTTTAAATATATATTATATGTGGGTTGCGTGATTTACTTTTGCTTTTGCTGGTATTATGTTTCGAGTATGTGGTTAATCTCATTTGTGTTTTGACAGTGTTGTAATTTGGCGGTGGTGTTTGGCCTAGTCGAAGCTCACACACATAAAAATGATAATTTATTACGTTAAATGTGTCGGCTAGGTCGAAGCTGAAAATTCAATTATTATTAAAAATATATAACTTAGCGTTGGCTTGGCCAACTACCAATGTCAATATTCTTAAATATTTATGTGTCGATTTTTTCACTTTACATCGATTTTTGGTTAACTCTATATGTAATATTTATTGTAGTGAAAATACTTATGACCATACAGACAAACATTCGGACTTTGTCCCCAAATGTCAACATGCAAAGGGACCAAGGAAGCAACAAAATGTGAATTACTTATATCAAAGGGTAGACACAATTTTTTTTAGTCAAATGACAAGCATTACTGACTTATTTTCATTAAAATAAACATGTGAATGTTGTTTTTGCATGATAATTTGAGATTTTCAGTCACGTCCTATTGATCACTAATCTTTTTTTATAACTTTAGGTGTGGAAAGCATAAGACAAAATTCAAAATATCTAAAAGAATATAAATGAAAAGTAAGGTGATCAATTATAACATTAAAAATAAAAACTATTAAGAAAAAATATTAGCTCATCAATGTCTATTACATGCACACCTATTCGTATTTTATTTTTTTGTCATTCATCTTTCAATTAGGTAATTTACCATGATACCTACGAATATTTGGTTGGCATGTATGTTTTTCTTACTTTTCCCTTCTTTTCCTCCTGCATCAGTCCTTCGTCTTTTAGACTATACTTTCCATCTTTCATTGGTGCTAACACTGAGTATGAATGACATGATACACAATCAAAGTTCAAAATTGCTACAAATCTTTGCTAAATCTATGTTATAATGAAGTTGTCCACGATCAAGGATTTTGTACTGCAGGTTCTCTTACTTTCTCTAATAGGGAGAAAGCAAAAATTTCTGATGGCACCATGCATGAAGCTATAAACGTTTAGCGATTAGGAAATGAAAGAATATGGTAAGATGCATAATGCAATCTTGCCTCCAAGACTTAGACAAGAATAAAGAGGTCACTGAACTAGAGTCTTAAATTAGGAGCTTATAAGGAATTTAGGGCTAATTAGACTTGTTTGGGTCTTTAAACAAACTTTTGGGCCCAAATTCAAAATTAGAAAAGATTACTTTAGAGACTTTAGAGCTTCAAGATTATAAAATCTCTACTTGTAAAAAATTGTATAAAGTAGTGTAGAATTAATTTTGAACCTTGTATTTGGGCCAAAGAGTATAATAGGTTGTCTTGAATTTTTTAGCCTTGTATTTAGGCCAAATCCTAACTCAGAGAGAGAGAGAGTTAGCACCTAGGGTACGTGCTAGGACTTAGGTGACACCTACACATGCTTCCCATGCTCCTTGCCACCTGTCATCTTGCCAATGGAGAGGATCCTTTCCATTCATGGCTTGACACTTGTCATTCTCTAATTGGAGAGTTTTTAAGAAGCTTATCATACAAGCTAGGGTTAGTCTTAATTTTTTTCCTATAAATAGAGGTGTTCTCTTCTTGTAAAATAACTTTGATGAATATATTGAATTGTTATCAAAATATTTTCAAAACTTCTTCTCCTGTCAAGGTTCTAGATGAGTCTTACACAAGACCTTTTCTAAACTTTCTCCTAAGTGTTGGCCTAAACCCACTTTGAAAAATTCACCTCCAAATCCCCATCTTATACAACCACAACAACAATTCTTCACTGCATCAACTCCAATTCACGTTGAAACATCAAATTTTATAAGAAGAAGTACATTGAATCATGCAATTGAAAATATAATTGCATCAATGAATGTATTTCACTAAGTAGTATTATAATTTTTGGTTAAAAATTTTTGAAACGTCTTTTGAAATCTTTAATTTACATTTTTTTTATTTGTTTTCTACCGTCTAGAAGTAACGAGGATATTGTTTATGTATGCTTGTGATTAAAAATAGAATGTAAGACTTTAAGATTTAGGAGCTTTGAAGGTTTAGGGAAGAGGAAAAGGTTTAGGGAAGAGGAAATGAAAGGTTATGAGAGAATGTCTCTATTTGACTATGCAACATTATGATTTTTGGGGGAGAAACTCAAATGGTTTCATATCCTTTAATTTTTTGTTAACATTTTTCTATTTTTCGACTACAATTGAGTAGAAACAAAGATAATGTTTATGTGTGTAATTAATTGAAAATGAAAATGTAATATTTTATGATTTTGGTTCTATTTAAGTTGTTAAACAGTTTTAGTTGTAGTGTTTACCCTGTTATTATATCTCCCTTTTTTGTTTTTTTGTAATTTTACTATTTCTATGCTAATGTGATTGCTATTTTAAGTGGATTTCGAATTTCTAATATTTTAGGTTTTGGACTTGCGTTAAGAAAAAATAAAGACAATATCATTAGCATGAACTGATTAAAGAGGTTAGACTTTGGGATTTAGGTTTTCTTTGAATTGTTTCAAATGTTTTAAGTGGCAGTGTTTACATTGTTATTTTAATTCTTTATATATATATATATATATATATACTATTATATTAGTTATTTTTCTTCTATTTCTTGTTTTGTCTTACAATTTTCATGACCATCTTTGTTAATTATATTGACTTGTATGTTTCCTTCTAAGTTTTAATTGGAATTGTTTAGAAGAGACTTTCTTTTACTTCTGTATATGAATTGTCACTTCTGTATACATTAAGTGTGTAACATAAAAAAAAAAAATGAAGAGACTTTCTTTCACTTCTGGCAATTCAATAACCTTCCATTCCACCAACTGTTTGTTTTTATTTTTTTCTTTTGGTAATGGCCGAGCGTTGAAGAACCACAAACACAATTAAGTGGTTTCCATAATCATAACATCCAAGGATGACATTGGTGATCTTTATGTAGTTAATTTGAATATGATCCGACAACTACCACCTTGTCGGATGATAGTTCCTCCTCAACTATGGCAACAACGATTGCGCTATGCCCAACATTGTCACTTTTGTTATGGGATCTTATCATAACTGTGAATAGGTCACATAGAGGCTTATTCTTACCAAGGACAAAGTGACGGTGCCAGTAGGAACTAGAGACAGTAGTAGTCTTTAACAACCGTAATAACACACTGATTGTGGTGAAATAATTGTGGGATTATGAAGTATTCCAGTGAGGATTGTATAATAAGTGATTTTTGTGCTATGAATCATCTATCAAACCCCCTTAGAAGTAGTATATAATATTCACGTTAATTTTCATATATCTCATAAAAAAGAGTCATTTTTTATGTTGGATTTTGCAGTGACATGATAACATTTTTAATGTATACCAAGTTTCACAGCAGTTACAAGAATAATCTCTTATCAAAGATTAACACGTAGGTACAACGAGAGAAGGTTAGACATTGTAGAGAGCACATGGTGTCACAGAGATTACTGAATTGACATTAGGTTGTAAATGGGTGAGGGAACAGCCCAAAACTCAAAATAAATTGCCTCGAACTTTTTGTGGGGGCATGATAGAGAAACCGTGATCAAAGGACAATTAGCTAGGGAAGTGGTGGGGTTGAATTTAATTAGAATGTTCTTGTTTGTAAAGTGAACAAGGTAATATTATAGAGTTATTAGTAAAAGATTAATAAATATTTCTTTATTAAAATTAAGTAGTAATGTGTTCAAAATTATAGTAGAACACGTTAATGATGTTTTTCATGAAAATTACTTTTGATATTTTAATTATTGCCTTAAAACGTTTATCAGTATTTTCTTGACGTTGTTTTGTTTTGAGTCACATAAAATTAGTCCACGATGTTTTCCTAATCCTTTTCTTGAACAAAAATTAATGTCATGAAATTAGCTGTGTTAAATTTAATATGACATTATTATTGTTACGAAATTAGTAAGTTTAAAATATAAACTAGCGAACATATTATCTTCAAACTAGCGACTTCATAATATCTATGAATCTCCAACTTAACTTCTGTCCTCACACCCTTTAATCTAAATTTTTATTCACATTAAATAGAAATTTTTGAATTTTGGTATGGTTTGGTTATACTATCATATATCATCTTTAGTAAAGTTTCAATTTTGTAAACTTTGATAAAAGACTATATTGAATTATTGATTTAAATATTATTATTATTATTATTGATATTAAATTGATTATTAATGTTTTGAAATTGAATTGGATGGATGTTAATAATTACATGAGCTTTTGAAGTAGGCAATGACTTAAAAGGTTAAAATGAGTATTGTTAATTATTTTGATAAATTTGTGCTTGAGTATAAAATTGAGTTTTCAATTTTTCACAACTGTTACTTCGATTGAATTTTGCTTTGGGTTTTAGACTTTGTGCTGAAATTGTTGTGTTCGTTTGACTCTAAAGATATTAAACAAAATATGCTTAAACGATGGTTTTAGCCTTCAATATAAAAAAGTATTCCTTGTATTATCATTTAAACACTTGTGTTATAATTCTTCTTGCTCTAACTAGGAATAAAAACTTAGATATTCAGGAGAAAATATTGAAGAGATTCAAACAAGAATGAGATCGGAGCCAAATCGACAAAGAGAATTAATACTGGTTTTAACCCAAAATTTTAAGACAATGTCTTTATGGATCTTTTTTTTATATATATCTTGCTCAACTTTATTATTTTTACCTAATGTGAAATTTAGACTCACTTGAATTCCTAACAATAAATTTCTCACTCAACCAATAACTAATTGCTCAAGGATGAAGTTTGGTTTTTAGTTTACTCTTTGATTTTTTTTTTTTAATATTTTACAATCAAATATCACTCAAGTAACATTAGGTTGAGAAAGGAGGAACTTGAGAGTAATGTATGTTTTATTTGATTTTATATTACTCATGCATTGACAAAATCATCAAGTGATATAAATTCTCGCTCAAGCCACACTACATAGTTTTAGCGAAAAGACTCTAAAGACATAATTTTATATATTAATTCTTTTGTAAGTCACTCAAGTAAGGTTGTTTCACTTAAAAAAAAATTTTGGAGGTTTAAGTCATTTTTAATTTAAAGTTAAATGTAATCACGATATGATGTTATATTGTATTAATTATGTATTGTACAATTATGATGTGATTTGCTTGAAGTTATATATCTAGCTGATATATTATCTATTTAGTGATTGTATGTATTAAGTATAGATTCTTATATTTAATAGAATCTCATTATTTTTTTTAGTGATAAATATATCATACAAATCAATACATCAAGTAACCAGAAGGTAAGGATAAATAAATTCTTATACATTGGAATATTTATTTATAGATGTAAAAACTTAAATGTTATAGTTGACATTTTATGGTGTGGTGGATGTCAGATAAACTATTATTTTCTTAAATAAAATGAGTTGCAACTTAGCTATTATTTTTAATTTTTAGTTTAGTGGTAAATACTTAATCTAATAATTGATATCGGTCGACATGAGTTCAATTCTTACTAAAATCGTTATTAAACAAAAATGGTTGCTAATTGAAATATAAATTTTAAATTATTATTTCTATTGAATATTTATCTTTTTATTATATATAACTAATAAAAATGAATTATTTAAATTAAAATTTAGGTAAAATTTTTACTATTAATAGTATTTATTTTAAATATTTATTATATGTGTAGAAATAAAAGAAAGAAACTTAATCAACGTCTCCCATCCTCGCCACACATACGTCCTTCCTTACCCGTCTTCTTCTCTGAAAACCACAATATCTCCTTCCTCTCTCGAAAAATCTCTTATCCCTCCTCCTTCACCATCTCTTTAACCTACATGTCTTATCGTTTTTGCGTTGTTGCTTTTCACCATCAACATCCATATATGGAAATCCCACTAAATATCCAACGCATGAAAAACTAAACAATCTAAAATTCTTACTATTTTTTTTTTTGTCATTTTCTCATCTAAACTAAATGACCTAGGGTTTGGTTACCTTCAAACCGAACCCTTCTTTAGGTGAATTTAAAAGTTACAGTAACTTAGGTTCCAACTTTGCAAGCACATGCATTGCATTAATTGGATTATTACATTAATTGTATAACAGGACATGCTATACTTTAGACAAAGTGTGGAAACTAATTGCATAAATAGGAACTGTCACATTGCACCTTCATTATAGTATGTGAAAGCTCTATTTTATTTTATTTTTTGGTTAAAAAGCTTGTGTATAGACACAATTTCATGTAAAAGAGTTGGAGCACCTTATTTATTTCAATTTATTTATTACTGTTAATCAAAATAAAAACATTATTTTTCAACTTCAATTTTGTAACAGAGTTAACTTTTTGTCTCAAATCAAGTCTCATGTTTTTCTAACAATGTTTTCATTTTTTTCATGTATTTCTTATACTAATAATGCATATATTGTTCAATTGAGAAGCAAATAATATACACTTACTTGTCTGGCTTTTAATAAAGGAAGTTTCAGGAAATATATATTTGGAGGTTTGTTCACAAACTTGCTTTGTTCCTTTTGGTCCTTCATTCTTGTTACGATGCCTTTACTTTTTCTTATCTAGCATCTAAATCTATAATATAATTCTTTGAAAGTAAAACATAGCAACTTAAAGACAAAAGATATTAGTCATAAGTTATTTAGAATTAATTAATCAGAATATAACACAATAGCATAATGCAATAAAGGCAATTAGACCAATGGATTTGTTAAGATTAAACTAATGTGTTTAGTTCTCCTACATATGTAAAAGATGCTAATTAATTGCACAGTAGCATCAAATATTAGATATGTTTCACTGATACCCCAATATCAAGCCCATTATCAAATTAACAAAATACTAGCAAATAAAGAATCCATAACCTATATAAGTAGCCAGTGCGTCAAAATCCATCACCAGATTAATCGTGTGTGTTTATTTATTTTAATTTAATTAAATAGGTGAGAGAAAAAAAAAAATACCAAAGAAGTGAGGATGAGGTCCCTCTAGAGTTAAAACAATCAAACAAAACAAAACAAAAATATTACAAATTAGTCCGACTCTCATAGACTAGACCTAGTAGAACACAACAAAATGATTAAGAACATAATCCTTCTCAAAGAAAATTTTAAGAGCAAGGGGGTGCCTATTTGTTTAGCTAAAAATACTGTTTTGTAGTATTCAATTAGCTGTCATGTGTTTTAGATTCTTCTGGTCGTGTCTACATCTGTGTAACATGAGATTTTAAACATAGGAATTTTGGAGGGTGTAGGATTATTTTGGAAATAACTGTCCCAAAACCTTTTGTAAAACCTGTTTTTATAATACTTGTTTATGAGTTGAGGCAGCTTTTTTGTATTTCATATAATATATTTTTTATTGATAAAATAAAAAGGAATGTATATGTGCATTAAGCTCTACGCAACAAACGAATGAATAAAAACGTGTAAGGTTAATATTATCTTACAATAAGTAAATAAACATTCCTTTAAATACGCAATGAAGCCTATGTGGAAATGAACTACGGAGTCTACTAATTCGTAGCAAATCAACCTGTTAATTTTTTTATCAATAATAAAATATGAAATAAAGAGAACAATTCAAGAATGTTGTAAAATCAATTAACGACAAGTTGAATTAATGAATCCTGTTAATAGTTACTAGGACAAGTTGAGTTAAAACAATCATGGAAAATGTCGTCTAAAGGTAACTAATAATAAATATTTTTTCGTCAGGAATTATTTGAGGATAATTACTTTTACAGTGATTTTTCACTAAAAAAATAAATTAGTTAATTATTGGTGGATGTATAATCTGTCCGTTATTTTCACTAACAACAAACTCACCGACAGATAGTTTGTCTCTGGAAAAGGCATATACCGATAGATTTTACAGTTTACCAATAAATTTTGGTTGTTAGAAATTTATAATTTTCTGTATTTCTCTTGACTTGGTGTTGTGGTGTAGTAGATTCGTATATTTATCTGTGGTTCTTCTTGACAAGTTTTGGAGAAATATTTATAAATGTATTATACGTTGCATGTGAAATATATATCTAACTTTGATTTATTAAGTGAAATAATTTAACTCAAATTGTTTAAACTGAATCTGGTATAAATTTAACTATATTCAAATTAGTATAAAAAATGTGTTATTTTTATTTTCATTATTATTTCTTGCTAATGTAAAGTCACATTTTTCCTTTATTTCATATTTTATATATGAATTAAAAACAGAAATTAATTAAAGGTATTTTTATAAAAAAAATTATATAAGTAACAGGTAAATAAGAGTATTATAAAAAATGATTTTATAAAAGGTGTTATATTTAGAGATTGAGATAATAAACGAAATTACTAAGTAGCGTTTGAACCGACTTTTTTTTGGAAAAAAAATATTAAGTCTAAGTATTTTAGAACTTTTAAGATTAAATTAGAATATGATAAACAAAAGTTAATCAAGTTCTAGATTTAACATTTTCAAATTAATTTTTTATTAGAAATTTTATTTTATTAAGTATTCAAAAGTTTTAGTTAAATATATTTTTTAATTGAGTTTATGTTATCAATTGAGGTGATGTGATATATTCTTTTAGAAAAATTAATTATTGTGCTGAAAAACTACTTTGTTAAGTTTCAAGAATAAATTAGATTTTAGATGATATGATTGTTGTTATTAAATTAAACTTTTCTTTATAATAAATAATAACTTTTTCTGTTTTATTGTGTTTAGTTTGACTAGGGAATAATTATGATTTTTTCTTATTACAGGTTTCATTTAATCTCTTATAATTTTGTATTTTTTTTTATTTTAATAATATATTTAATATTATTTTATATGATTGTTGATTTTTAAAGTATAATTGTATCTGAGATATCAAAATTCATAATGATACTTAACCTAAATTAGAAAAAATAATTGAGATAATATAATTGTTTGACTTTCCAATTTTAAGTAAAATACTACAAATTTAGACAATAAAAAAGTGAAGTTATAAAACTTAGTTATCTTTATAAAAATACGACATTTCATGAATTAAATATTTAAACAATCAAATCAATCATGTAAAGACCAAAATAATGTGTAATAAAGATAATTAAGGTTACAAAATTTTATTTCTTTTTATTGTCTAAATTGATATTTTCCTTCACACTAAAATCAAACACTCGTATTACTCTAATTCAGAACAAGAACTTAATAAAAAAATATAAAAATTTTAAACACTTGATAAAATAATTTTTTTAATAAAATATTAGTTAAAAATACTTAAATTTATGTGGCATTTAAAATTTAACTAACCCTAAAAACAGTGAAAATATAGTTTTCTTATCATGTTGGTTTACAACAGTGCTTCTTTCATAAGAAAGAGAAATTATATTAGATATTAATAAAATCTGATCATATCAATCTAATTTTTTTAATTATAATCATTATTCACATTTTCTTAAACTTTGAATAATAATTATTCAATTTCAATATTTTAAATCAATAATATATTATTTTAAATTTAAGTGTCAAATTTTTATAAATATATGTAATATATATTATTAAATAAATTATAAATATTTTATATTGATGTATATATATATATATATTTATAATGACTTTGAAAAATTAATTAAAATATTAAATATTAAATAATTATCATTCAAATAGTTGTAAGCTAGACATTTCAATAATAATGATAGTTATACAATTTTTAAAATTTTAAGAAAATTAATTAAATGAAAATTTATGATTTAGTTAAAATAAATGTGTGTAATTTAGTTAAAATGATAAGTTAGGATTGATTTTATAATTAAAATTTAAATAAAAATTATTGCTTTCAAATTATGTTTTTCCACCTAAAGTTCATAGGATAACACTGTTAAGGTTAATTATTACGTGATTTATTGTTTATTTTGAAACTTGAAATATCCACAATTTTATCTTTAAAAGATACTTCAAAAATTAAAGAAAAATATATTTAAATTAATCTTAATTCCAATTTTTAAATAATACAACGCTCTTAAAGCAGACCAAACACAAAATAAGATAATACTAATATTAATTAGGAGCAAGACTGTCCTGAACATAAGTATGACTAAATTTAAAATTTATATTACACTTATGTTGTTCCTGTATTTTATATGTTCTACTACAAAAGGTGTCCTCACTTTTTACAATTACAAAACCTTTATTTTTAAGAAAACTTAAAGGAGAAAATTAAAAAAAAAAAAAAGAAGTACACTAATTTTTTTATATTAAATCCATAAAAAGTTGATTTTATTTTTTTCACAAAAGTTTTTTCATACACACAAATCTGATTACTAATTTGTTAGACGTATCACAGCTTGGTCGGAATCTTGAGTTAAAACTGTCAAATAGCTAATAAATTTTCAAATCTTAATTTATAATTAAGTTTTAAAGTAACTTAAAATATTACCTTTCACATAAATAAGTTGATAAATGATTTGAAATTTGCTAAGTAATTTTAAATTCAATTATTTAGCTTGAATAAGTATGCAAGTGTCGATATATATATATATATATTAACAAACTTTAAAAATTAATTAAAGCACACCAGTTGTATGATTATTTTTTCCTTGTCATTCAGTTATAAATTGGCACTTCCATTTTTTGTAATTAACTTAAAATTAATATCTAGACTTTTTTTATTAAATATTAATAGTATAATTTTTTTTGAGAGTGCTAACAAAAAAAAACTAATAAAATTCTTTTTAATTAAAATAAAAAATATATATATGAAAAACAATATATTATTATCAACAAATATTAGACTAATAGATAAGAAATAAACATCGATGTAAAAATCTTATGTTATTGTTGAGGTCCTAATTTCGCCTTATTTTCTAATATATGTAAAATTAATATATTGCTAATATTTCTTAAAATCTTTATACCAGTCCTATGTGAAAACTAAACCCATAATTTAAAAGTTAATAATTATATTATCACCCTGTTTATGATTAGAATTTAGTGGCTCGACATAATCCTCACGTTTTTTTTATGATTCAGCAGTGCTTCATTTCCATTTTCATTTTTCTGTCATTTATAACTATTGTTGTTAGTAGTTGTTTCCTTGTTATCCTAAAGTCTCTCAAATACACATGGATCCTTTGTATCTGTCTTTTACTCATGAAGTGTATATACCCAAATAGATTAAAAAGTAATTTCCTTTTCCTTCTTACACCAAAATCCTCAAGGGGTCTCCAAAATAACACAACTAACAAACCACAACGCAACCTCAGCCTAATCATTCACAAACCACATAGCTAGCTACAACTGTCTGGTAGACCAACCAGTCAAAACCATACATTTTCTTCAGTTTCAAAACCCTATTTCTCTCTCTCTCTCTGATCATTAACCAACAAACGTTCCTAGATCTTCTCCTTACAGAGATTTGGTAATTCTTGGATCGCCCGCGTATCCACCTCAAAGTCATACACCTTTTTAAAGATCTCTTTCTCTCCAATACGCAACACACACACACCCATCTGCAGGTCTATACTTAATTTCTTGACCTTCTCTTCTCCCTTTCGAACTCCCTCTTACCTTATTTTCTCCCTTCCCTTCATTCGGAATAACTTAATGGTTTGATTTTCGGCTCAGATCCACGCAGACACTCTTTTTTTCATTGCCTATTAACTTGTCATCAAAACCAAGAACCCATTTTTTCCTTTTTCTCACCTTTTTCCCACTTTTGGGTAAGCTTTTTGAAGCAAGGTAGACATGGTTCCAGAGAAGTAACCAAAAGCCTGCTCTTCCAAAACCCTCTTGTGAACAATGGCTGCACCACTAGGCAATAGGCTCCAAAGCATGTTGCAGACTGCGGTGCAATCTGTTCGCTGGACTTATAGCCTCTTCTGGCAACTTTGTCCACAACAAGTGTACGTGGTTATTAATTCACTTTATCCACACTAATTGTCCCATATCATATATAATGACTAATACCCTTTTAATTAATGTTTCTCAATCTCTCTAACCGACACATGTGTGTGTGAGTAGTGTGCCACTAAATTACAACAAGTTAGTTTTAAGGTCATGTGTTATATGTTGTGGTGGTTTAGGATTCTGGTTTGGGGTGATGGGTACTACAATGGGGCAATCAAGACTAGGAAGACGGTGCAACCAATGGAGGTGAGTGCTGAGGAGGCATCTCTCCAAAGAAGTCAGCAACTTAGAGAACTCTATGAATCATTGTCTGCCGGAGAGACAAATCCGCCAACTCGCCGCCCTTGCGCCGCCTTGTCACCAGAGGACCTAACAGAATCCGAATGGTTCTATTTGATGTGTGTCTCATTCTCCTTTCCTCCTGGTGTCGGGTAAGTCATGTTGCATTATTTGTCATAAAGCTCTCTTTATGTCTTTACATAGAAATCTAATAACTTTAACTTTATCAGTTCTTTAAGACTCCTTTTAAATGTTGAACTATATTTGATCTGGTGATTTTACTATCTGATAGGTCATTTTCTAGATATGTATAGTTTCAGTTCAAAATTTGAGTTAATTACCTTTTGAAGATAAGTGGAACGGTAGCTTTTAGTAAAGGGTGAGGAGAAATATTAGTGTCCCAAGAGAGAGGGAGAGACTAGCTACTGTGACTTGTGAATTTAAATGCAACGATAGCAGCTGCAAAAATTTAATAACTTTCCATTTGTGCTAACTTAGCTTTTGAAAACAAGTGCCTTCCTTACTTTGTTTAGAGAAAATTAAAGATGTTAAATCCTTTTCTCATTAAGAGGTTACACTAGAAGTTGTCAATGAAGTATCAATGCGATTTCCCCAACCTAGAAGTGCATTTTGGTGAGGCATGAAGGCAGGCCCAGAGGCTTCTGTGAGTGTAGTTTAAATGCATTCTGAGTAGCTTCGAATTTATGAAGTGTCAGTAATAAAGATATATATACAAACTGAAAAAATGCTAATACATAACAAGCTTTCTTTGATTCCCTCTCTAATATTGTACAGATATTTATTAAAATTTACAAAATTATAAACAACCATTGAATAAGTTGCAAAAATAGTGTCATTTTATGAATCATTGCACATTTGAGTCGATAAAGAAGTGTTTATTGAAAATATTGTATTGAAGAGATGTTACTCAGAAAGATATATCAGTGCAGATTCTTCTATACTGGAAGGAATTTTGATATTTTGAGTCGAAAAAGAGAAGAGACGGTAAAACTTGTGAATTTCACTTTTTTGTTGGAAGTGTTAGACGTATAGTATTTGTCTCTACGTACCAAAAGGTGGTTGAGGGACTTTATTTCTTCCTCCTATTCGAAGGTTTCTCAGATTCTGCTTTCAGGAGTAAATGAAACACAGTTAGATTACGTAAATTTGTCAAACTGACAGCATTGATATTGAGAGTTATGTTAGAATGTGTTGGGGAATATATTCGGAGCATTCTGTCAAAAAAGAATTTGCTGAGCTGGTCAATATTTAGTTGCGCATTATATGCTTGAATAGGACTGCTGCTAGAGGGAATTGCCTATTTTGAGAAACCAGACAAATTAAAGCGTTCAAATTTAAAGCCATATAGCTGCAAAAAATTTCCACTGTTGCTAGCATCCTGCATTTGGAACTTTTTGCAATCACAGCTCCTTCTTCCTTTTCTCCTCCCTCCTCCAGGATCAAACTTTTTCCACCATGATATTTTCATTTTGGAAAAAAAAAAAATTACTAGGAATCCGTGTTTGAATGATAGATGTTTTGCCTATAGCTTCCTAGTTTCTCCTAAATTGCTAATACCATTTTCCCTTCCATCAAAAGGATATATAACATCAATTGGTCCCTATATAACAGATGGAAGCATGCTCCTATCAAATGTTGCATTAGACTAGATCTCAATTATGTAAGAGATAGGGTGTATGAATTTAGGCTGGTCTACATTCACACACAAAGCTATGATCCTTTTGCTTTTATATATATATTCTGTAAGAGACGCTATGGTGGGGGAGAAGGACAAGGAAAAAGTTTAATAGAGCTGAGTGGAGCAGGACTATATTAGGAATCTAATAATGATGCACTAATTTTAATGGCATATCAGATTTTGTGGGATTTAGATTATTTCATGTCAGAAAAAAACATGACAATGTTGTGCTGGTTATAAGAGAGAAAGATAATTAATTTAAGGAACTATATATAAATAATTTGTAGATCTTTCTATATATAACTGTTTTTGTATCTTTCTCTATTATGTAGGACATTATTATGTTTGCTTTTAACATATCAGGATCTTCATCTGTCTGTATGAAGCAAACGATTATTTGTGACTACTGTAGAGATTCTCTACAATTATGGGAATGTTAGTAACATACATTGAAGGGTTTCTCTTTATTATTGGTTTATTTTAAAAAATATCATTTTAATTTTTTCGATAAGTATAGTATTTCTGGCTTTGCAAAAGTAAATCATACCTGGTGGATAAAAAATCAATAATAATAAAGAGTAAAAGTTACAATTAATTACTCAGGTTAGAATATTAGTCATTAGTAAAATTTATATTAGATTCTTAATTAGTGGATGGAAAGAATTATGTTGAGGTAAAATTAATACATTTTAAACAATCATATTTTCTTGAAAAAAGAAAAAAATATGTGTTTCTCTGACACATCCTTAGTCACAAAAACTGATTATTAATAAGAGAGTTAAGGGGTAAAAATTCTCAATATATGATGCATGACTCTTATATTTTGATCTTTCGAGTTAAACTTGGTGTCAGTAAATTGATGCATTAAACTAAAACATGCTCTGGTATAATATTGCTAAGACTATATTGCATAAACTTTACTCTCTTAGATTCTAATTCAAACTAACGGTCAATAATCTGCTAACGTGTTGTATTCCTACATTAACATATATTTTTAATAACCTTGTAGTAGTATAATAATTGAAGTATGGAATCTGCAAAAAATTATCATTTTCTAATTTATTTTTTATTTGACACATATTACTGAACTGCACTATAAGGTTGCCCGGAAAGGCATATGCTAGGAGGCAGCATGTTTGGCTCACTGGTGCAAACGAGGTGGACAGCAAAACATTTTCACGAGCTATTCTAGCCAAGGTGCTTCTTCTATATACCAAGCAACTAATATAAAATTTTAAGACAAATGCTATTAAAAGTAGAAAGTATCCAAAGAAAACAGTTTATTACATTAAAAAATATAAAATATTAATACTTTATTATCAAATATATTAAATTAAAATTTAAATCAATTCCCCTAGCTAAGGACAGAATATATAAGATAGGAAAGCTAACAAGGATTAATATATAATGCAGAATTTAACCATATGTGTATGTATATATAATGTATGTCTAACTATTTACTTAGTCGCTGATTTAGTTTAAACAACCTGATAATTTCACACTTACTTACTCGTGTTTTTTCCGTTACATTTACTTAACTCTTTAAAATATTAACTGGGTGTATACTGTACATAAAAAATTACCATGATACTTTGATAACTTGTGTATATTATACAATTATTTATATAACCATTTCTATTTATATTTATTATTAGCATCTGAATATAATACTTTATTACTATTTTTTTTTAAAAAAAGTGGCTGCCGTTGATATTTTGGATATAAAAGAGTTACACAGGTGGCTTTTGCTTTTAAATGTATTGAATAACATGAAGGGTGATTCATTAATTTACTAACTACCTTGTGTTTTCCTCTGGTTTCTGGTTGCAAAATTTTCCACGATCCTAGAGTGCTCGAATACAGGTAACCATTCTTTCTATCTTTCTCTCTCATTTTCGCACTTCTGTATCAAAATCCAGAGAGGAAAATTAAATTCAATAATAATATATAAAAGTAATATAATATGATGGGTTTGTCATTTGTAACGTACAGACAGTGGTGTGCATTCCGTTATTGGACGGCGTGGTGGAGTTTGGTACAACGGATAAGGTAACCAACCTTCACTCCATCCTAAACTAACAAATCAATCTTAACGTAACAACGTTTGGATATGTTCATTTTTTTGCTTAGGTTCAAGAAGACCTTAACTTCATTCACCACGTCAAGACATTCTTCACAGACCATCACCACCCTCTGCCGCCCAAGCCCGCCCTGTCCGAGCACTCAACCTCCAACCCCATCTCCTCCTCCGACCACAACCTCGCCGTCATGTACACCGTCGTAGACCCACCCGCAGCCAATCCCACCCAAAACGACGATATGGACGAAGAGGAAGAGGAAGAGGAGGAGGAAGAGGAGGAGGAGGAGGAAGAGGAGGAGGCGGAGTCCGCCTCTGAGGACGAAACCGGAGGCCGCATTGCCCGCCGGGTCACGACGCCGGAGATGGAGGACGTGACGGGGGCGGAGCCGAGCGAGCTGATGCAGCTGGAGATGCCGGAGGATATCCGGGTCGGGTCTCCAAACGACGGATCGAACAACTTGGACTCGGACTTCCACTTGCTGGCAGTGAGTCAAGGAGGGAGCGCGGCGGGTCAGGCTGAGTCGACCCTGAGATGGGGCCCGAGTCCAGAGCCATTACAAGTTCAACTACCAGCTTCAGGTAAACCGGTAGTTACTTATTCATGCAGAAACACTATATGCTTCGTATAGCATTACAACTGCCACTCACCAAACCTTCAACGCCTAAAATACATAATAGTGTATGCTAAGTTGAATAAATTTGTAAAACAACATAGTATGGACCACGTTAGAGCTCACGAAGAAAAAAATATTAATTAGAGCTATAATAGTTTGTTTGTCACTACCTAGGGCATGTGGTCCTTATCCTAATAGATTCCTTGTCTAGAGCATTTGGTGAGGGTCCTCCCCAAAAGTCTAAACCACCAAATTGGTTTTTAATGCTGAGGCATCAAAGTATAGTCTTCCCACAGTATATATATGTACGTAAACCAACACCATGATCCCCATGCAAATATGTCACAATAAAGACCCTTGTCCATGTACACACTACAAAACGAAAATATGACTGCGACGACAGAAAGAAAAACGAAACTTTATGTATATTCAAAAAGACAGACAAAAGTAGTATACGGTGCACTAAAGTTAAAAGAACAGCCAAAAGTACCATAATTAAAAGTATTGATTTATTCAAAGTATTGTTAATACATTTTGACCGTAGTTTATTATTAATAAACCGTTGTATAAATACCATATAATTTTATAATTATCACTATTTGTCTACTATATCTCTCTCTCTCTTACATTATTTTTAGGACTATTTACTATCAATATGAAAAACTATAACAGTATAGACTATAATGGGATAAAAATATAATAAGAAATAATTATAGCAAATGTTTGGTGTGTATAAATATAATAATAAAAGATGTTGATAATAATGATAACCATGACAGCCACAGTAATGATTATAGTAATATAATATTAAATATGGTGTTATGAACAGTACCCGAGTTTAGTGGTGTTTGAGGGGACCTTGGTCCCCAAACTTTTTTAGATATATAAAATTAATATATAAAGAAAAATATATATTTTTTACTTTAGTTGGTATATTTTATATTTTTTGTGCTGTAATATATAAAAGATCTTAGACATGACGTACTATATTGACAACTAAAAAAATAAAGTAATAATAAGTGGTGTGATTATTATTAGGAGGATATATATATATCATCAATAACAATAATAACAAAAGAATAGAATATAATAATAATAATAAAAATAGTTAGAGTGAAAATAAAATTAAAGTGATAAAAGAAAAATGAGCTTATTACTTTTTAAGTTAAACTCATTTTCCAATATAATATATATATATATATATATTATAAATAGATACAATGTTAGAAGAAATCTATGTTTTTTTTAAGTTATTAGAAATCTGTTATTATTGCCATATAGAAATAGATCTTATAAAATGGTATTTCTTTTATTTTTATTCATTCATGATTTTAGAATACAAAAATATTTATTTATTTTTCGTTTTAAAATTTTAAAATAGAATTATTTATTTTCAATTACACATTAAATTATTTATCTTTATACTTAGAGAGAGAAACGAGAATATTAAAATTGTTATAATCATAATAATAACTAGAGATAATGTGTGTCTGTCTATATATATTACTACGTGTTAAATAATAATGGTTTGAGAGTATTCTGCAGGAGTCGTGTTTAACTTAAAGCTAGTTACCGATCGCGGAAAAATTATGAGTGAAAATAGACTGAATGAGTAAAAAAAAGGTAAGAAATAAAATAAATTTAAAATTATCTTATTGAAGATAAATAGAGATGAACTGAATAGAATACAAAAATAAATAAAAATTAATACAGAAAATTTAATAATTTCTAAAATTATTTTTCATTCTATGTCACCGAGCAATAGAAATTAATTTCATTATTTTCTGTTCTTTTAATTTCTTCTCAAACCAACACCAATCATAAGTGGTTGCATGCAAAGTGGAACTATAGATTGTTTAATGATTAGATGTGTTATGTAAAGATGTGCACTGTGTGGATAAAAAATCTCCAAAAATCAATCAAGCATTGGACATGTTAGAAGATAAATCCAAAACATTATAGATGTTATAACACATGAGCATTGGACATGTTAGAAGATAAATCCAAAACATTATAGATGTTATAATGTCAACAGAAACACATCAAATAAATCGAATGTAGAGGATATTCTTTCTTTCCCCTTCTTTTAGGTGGGAAAACCAATATATATATATATATATATATATATATATATATATATAAGTTTTTAGCCGTTACCACTATTTCAGAAGAGCCCAAAATCTCAGACTGAAACCAAAAAGAAAAAATGACTTTTCGCAACAAACAAATTACAAGTACTGCCTTTTTAATAAACTTTTATTAGACTTTAGTTATGCATCTTCAACATAAATGGACAACAAATATTATCTACTTTAATATGAAGATACCAGGTGTGTATAAATGAATAGAATTAAATTGAATAAGAGTGGAAACATATGTGCTAGGACATGTCCACATTTTCTCACAGTATATTATTTTTAATTAGTTAAAAATTTAATAGTTGTTTAACTTTAATTATATATTTTTAAAATAAAACAGTTTTTATTTTAAAATTTAAAGTGAGTTTCATCCAGTACAATTACCCTTCTACTTTGTTAAACTTTTTTTTTCTCTTTCTCACCATACAATATAATATTATAAATAAATAAAAATATAATTTACATAATTCAAATTGGAAATACATAAGTATTTTTATCATGTTATTTTATTTTATCAAATTAAAATTTGTTTGTTGTTATAATTTTTATTATTTACATATTAATGTGTATATTAATTTTAATATATTTTTTAATACATAGAGAAAATTGAAGTGTGAGAGAAAATAATTTGAATATGAAAAGAGTAAACCTGACGAGTGTTATTTAAAAATGAGGATGAGACAATAAAAAGAACAAAAGAATATTATAGACTAAAGATTATATTGGAAAGTAAGATGTATATTAAAAAAAAGAGGAATTCCCATTATATTGTTATAAAATATTAATATATTTTAGTTTTAATATACTTCTTAACACATGAAGAAAAAAAGTAGTGTGAGAGAGAACATAACTTAAAAGTTATAAAAAAATTATATTTCAATTAAATGATTAATTTTACCCGATGTTTGAAAGAGAATATGAATTAGAAGAGAGAAAACAAAGTAGTGTTACATGGATTAAGAAGTATACTGAAAAGTAAAAAAAAAAAATTATATATTATCACATAAATTATGAATCATAGATAACATTTTTATATAACTTAATACAACACTGAAAAGGACATATTTTATTCTAAATAGTGATATTTCTGTATTTGTAATTACAAATATATCATTAATACTTTTATGTTTTTGTATTTCATTATATCATTTATCATGTCTATATTTTTTTCTCAACTATTTTTTTATTTATTGATTTTTTTCTGTCTACCATTTTATCCTTGATTTTTGTTGATGATACTTTTTAATGTGAACCTGAATTTTCTTCATACTTTAACTTCTACATTTATTCTAGAACTTTAAAATCTTATCTCCATCCTTCTTATCTTTCAAAATATGTATCATCTTTATTCTTATAATTAATTTTTCAGTTTAAATATGATTGTCTTTTTTTAGATCTTATAAAAATATTTGCTTACTAAATCTCTAATATTTTCTAGTTGTTCTGCTTTATACTTTCTTATAAATCATGATTAGTTTACTTTTAGAATAGAAATTAATTATTATTATTATTATTATTATTATTAGAATAAGTCATGATTAGTTTTATTTTAGAATAGAAATTAATTAATTTTAGAATATATTAAGAAAAACTTAGAATAGAAAATATTAATTAATAGAAAAAAATAGTAGGAATATATTTTCTGGATACATAATTTAGTTAAATAATAATATATTATCTATTAATATAAATAAAATAATTATGTATATTGTTTCTAATTTTTTCAATAATTTAATTTTAACATTATATTATCACGAAAATATTTATAATTTACTTAGACGTTTCAATTTAATTTTCAATTGATAATTTTGAAGGATTGTAAAATTATTTATTTTCTAGTTTCATAACTTGAATTTTATCACTAAAAAAATATAAATATTCTTTATATTTTTAGAATTACCTATTATAATATATTTAAATTATATTTATATATATAAATTATCATTATTTTTCATTACATAATTTATAACTATTATAAAATAATTTTATTCATCATATATTTATATTCTTTTGTCACTGATCAGTCTTAACATGTAAAATGATAAATATATATTACAAAATTAAGAATCATATGTAATAATTTCCTTTAAATAGTATTTGATAAATAAAAAATTCATTATTATTTTAAAATAAAAATTATATTTCATAATATACTAAAAAAATATAAGTTGTTATCTTATTTATAAAAAAATATTAAATATATTATTTGATTGAATAATTCACTTAAAAATAATATAATTATTTTAATTAATATTTGTATATTTATTTACCAAATTCATCATGTATTAATATAGAAAGAACACTAACATAAACGTCAAATATTTAAAATTAACACAAAATTTATAGAGATTAAAATAAGAAATGATAAGATGTATGTTAATGAATTAAATTGTGTCTCTAGAAAAATGTAATCATCTTAATTTGAATTTTTTTAATCATATTAATATTTTTTTCGTTCTTAGCTTAAACCTAACTATAGTTAGTGATAAGATTAAAAAAAATAAAAATTAAAAATATCAAGAACTTATAATTAATAAATATTTTTGTAATGATTAAAAATGGATGAAATAATATCTACAATAACTAAAAACATATTTAAACTATTATTTTATATTATATGTATTAAAAAATAGCCTAAAACTCAATTTGGTTGAAATGGGTTAATTAAAAGAATTTTACAATAATTATATTTTAAATATTTGAACTTAAAGAGGTCAAATATTTGTTGTAATTTCATAAGACCATTTGTTATTGTTGTACTTGTACACATTTAATCTCTTAGACTTGCATTATTATATATCTTCTTTGACGATATCAATATTAACTTGTACTTTATCTTTACATTTTATGATATCAATATTAACTTGTAATTTATAAAGCACATTTTTATTTTGAGAGAAATAACAATCGATACTGAATTTTGAGACTTATTTTTTACCTTATGCTTTGGAATGCATAGTGCGAAGTTGTGTTTTTTATTTGTTAACTCTTATATTATATAATTCTTAGTAGCTTTTTTATTTATACCAGTTGAATCATTATTTGATCACATTTCACTATTGAAAGGAACACTTTTATCGGTTGAATAATCAATTCAGAGTTTAGCGATTCAGTTTAAAAAACATTGCTTAAAACGAGCACTAATTAAAATGAGAAAAAAAAAATACTATATAAGAAAGTGTTAATAATGTATTTATATTAATAATTTAGTTGTATTAATATAACTCCTAATTTTAGACATAATTTTCCATGTCTAAATATGTGCATGTATTTTGCAGCCCCTCATCTATTAGAAGACTTCACCCAAGAGGACAATCACTACTCTGAAACTGTATCCAACATCCTCCAAAACCAGTCCAGCCGGTGGCCCACCTCTCCGACCTCCGTTGGCTACATCACATACTCCACGCATTCAGCTTTCTCAAAGTGGAGCAGCCGCGCCAGCCACCTCTTCCAGCCGGCGGTGGACGGCCCCAGCCAGTGGCTCCTCAAGTACATTCTCTTCACGGTCCCCTACCTCCACGCCAAGAACCCCGCCGACACTTCTCCCCCAACCGCCGCCGACCCCAAGCTGCGCGGCAAGGGAACGCCGCAGGACGAGCTGAGCGCCAACCACGTGCTCGCGGAGCGCCGCCGCCGCGAGAAGCTGAACGAGCGGTTCGTAATCCTGCGCTCACTGGTCCCCTTCGTCACGAAAATGGACAAGGCATCCATTCTGGGCGACACCATCGAGTATGTAAAGCAGCTGCGGCGGAAGATCCAGGAGCTGGAGTCGCGTAACCGCCACACTGAGGCGGAACACCGTTCCAAGCTCCCTGAGGTGATTTTAGAATCAACAAACAACGAGATTATCCCTATTATCACAAAGTTTATTTTGGTGACACGTTTTTTTCGATGTGTTGATGAAAATGAATAGGTAACGGTTCAAAGGACGAGTAGCAATTCGAGCAAGGAGCAGCAGAGGAGTGGGGTGACGGTGATGGAGAAGAGGAAGGTGAGGATCGTGGAAGGGGTGGCGGCGAAGGCGACGGCGGTGGAGGCTGAGGTGGCAACGTCAGTGCAAGTTTCAATCATTGAGAGCGATGCACTGTTGGAGATTGAGTGCGTCCACAGAGAAGGGTTGCTTCTTGACGTGATGCAGATGCTGAGGGAGGTGCGGATAGAGGTTATAGGGGTGCAGTCATCACTTAACAATGGGGTGTTCATGGCGGAGTTGAGGGCTAAGGTGAAGGAACATGCGAACGGGAAGAAGGTTAGCATTGTGGAAGTGAAGAAGGCACTGAACCGAATCATTCCTCACGCTGTCCACTGAATACCACTCTTCTAATTTTCATGGCTTAACCTTATGAATTAATGTTCCAAGCACTGGAATTAACGGCTATTAATTTTTGTTGTAATATCCAATCACAATGGCTTAATGTGTATGTAAGATTCAAGCCAGAAGTGAATAAACCCTTAAGTATCCTCAGAAAGGCTGATGAACTAAAAACAAACTAGGAACCAGTGCTGTCATTAGAGTTTTAGTTATTAATTAAACTAGTTGACATTCTATTTAGTCTGGTAATTATGTATGATCAATCTATTCTATAACAATAATATAGGAGATTACTTGGTATACATTATTTTTCTAAGAATATCTTATGTAATTTGTGTATGTTTTCTATGGTTCAAGTGGCATGTCTTCGCAATGAAGGTCTTCTTTCTTCCTCTCCTATACGCTACAAAACAACTGCCGAATCAATAGATCCATGGTTTGTTTCACAATGTCATATAGGATGATAGAATTTCTTTTACCAAGTTTTCTGTAAACTTTTTGTTGTTCATTGATTTTTTTTTAATCTCTTGAATCTTCTGAATATGAAGATTGGATTTTTTTTTTATTTTTTTTTTTGTGTGTGTGTATTGTTTGTTGATTTTATTATCATTTAACCTCTTGTTGAAAACAATATTTTAGTTTGAGTTAATTATAATGGTCCGAGAAGAAGAATACATAGATGAATTTATAACTTTTGTAAAATAGTTTTAATCGTTAACATTAATCTATATTATATATAGCCTTATTAAATTTAATTTGCACCGTCTTTTTTTATTATATATTAGCAAATTAAAATTATAGATTTGTAATTCTACACTTTGAGAATTAAATGAAGCATTATGCGTTCGTTATCAAAGGAATAACGTAGAATAATATACCATTATATAAAAAACAATAAGAAGAAAAAATAATCATGATACTTGGAAGATGTCTTGTGTACTTAAGCCATGAGTTTGCTTTTGAAAGGATAGTTTAATTTTCTCATACCTTTTGTTAAAATGTCTTTTTAGTTATTTGTTATATCATCGTGGTTGTAATATCTCAACTAATTTATATTTGATGCGACATAAGATATTCCTTAATACAACATTATGATAATATATATACTTTAAATGAGAATCAAAATTATTATATATTACACTTAGTACAAAAAAAAGTTATAGAACTCACATGTTTGTTATTTTTTTTTATTAAATTTGGCTTTATTTACAAGGAAAGCCTTTGTTTATCATTTTATTTGAAAGCTTTTATAATATAAATTTATCTCTTTTTTATAATTAACCAAAACATAAAAGCATTACATCATAGTTGTGCATTCAACTAATATCAAATTAATGAGCTAAACGAATATGACGAAGATTCAAATTTTTCATTTTGTAGTAAAATTATATCAAAACCGCTTTTATTATGTAACTTTTGTCAGATTATTGTATAGAAAACTTGAGAATATTTTTTTTTGTATTAGGATTGAGACACTCCTAGGGTGCTTTCATTAATTTAATTCTTTCCTCTTAAAAAAACAAACATCAAATTAAATATGATTGAGTGATACTTCTGAAAAACACTTTAATTTTATCTATGTGAGTCTTTTTCTTCTTCCTTACCACATTGATGTTGCTATGACTCTCTTTGTTATTCCTTATCTTTGATTCAATAAGTGGTGTGATTGTTAGAGCTTGAACCATAGCTTATTCAATAAGTGGTGTGATTGTTAGAGCTCGAACCATAGCTTATTCACCAACCACCTAACCACCTTGACTGATTGGTTCGTTACATTTTGTGCATAGAGACTCTTAGAACTCTCCCAACTATTTCACCCATGAACCACTTTGCTATATTGACCTAGAGTTGTCAAAGGCTCCATATAAGTTTTGGCAAAGTTGTGAAGGTGTCAAAACTCCAAATTCTAAACCCTAAACTCTAAACCCTAAACCCTAAATCCTAAATATGCTTAACACATATATGAACACACAAAACACATGGAAAATAATCAATTATTTAGTGTGACATAATTAATTATACTTTAACATATATGAAACTTATTAATTATATACTTATGTGTGTTTTGAGTATAATCATGTTTAATATATACTTTATATATATATAGTCATAATCGGTTATATATGGGTTCGAATATTTAATTAGGAGGGTATTACAAAGTCTTGAATTAAAATAATATTGAGTTGAGTACACAAATCTTTAATCTTCTTGGATTAGTTTAGTTAAGCATTATTCACTATAAACCAACTTCGCGTTTAAATCACAATCAAAATATGATTTTGTTTTTAAAAGGTGATCATTTGGTAAAGCATAAAGTATTACACGAATTTTAGTTATTCCAATTGGTACGCATTGCAATGTTTGAATGGACATTGCAATGTTTGAATGAAAATTATATAATGTTCATCTAATGTTCTCCTGTATAATTTTTTTTAATAGGATTAAAATACTTAAGTGCTCTTATTTATTCTATTCTTAGCTTTTCTTAAAAAAACAAAATATGTATTAGTATATAATTGATTTAGAAAGTGCTAATAAAATTACAAGAAAAAATAGTTATAATACTTATGAAGATAAAATAAAATAAAAAAAAATATGTAAA
>Ga0099825_1001461_pt1 | contig 30279 bp, 19 predicted proteins | sample SiratroredBW_FD_76838 | JGI IMG/M metagenome (GOLD analysis project Ga0099825, IMG submission 76838) | Root nodule microbial communities of legume samples collected from California, USA - Siratro red BW | ecosystem: Host-associated > Plants > Roots > Nodule | place: USA: California | collected...
CTTAAAATATTTCTAATTTTCTATTCATCTGCAAAAAATTAAAAAAACTAAAAAAAATTGCAACCTCTTAAAAAAAAAAAAAAAAAACACCTAAGATCATAAGAAAACACCAAATCTTAAAACACAATATCACGTGTTGAGTTGAACGAAAAAACACACACCGTGCTGCAACCATGGAGTGCGCCTCCTATTCTCTTTTCCCGTAAGGGTTTTACCTTTTGACCACAATTAGTAATAACATTAATAATAAAAATAATGTTTAAGTAATATTTCGCTTAGACTATTAAAAGTTTAATATTTAATCGTCATCAAAATTATGAGTGTGGTTGAGATGGACTATGCAAGCAACTCATCCCGTAGTACTATACTATCTAATTGAACCTAAATTAATCAATTCACTGTGATAATTAATTATTTGTAATAAAAGTTAGATATAAGAATCCAATTAAAAATAAATACAAGTAAAATAACTCAACTAGGAAAAAACTCAAAGGCCTAATTAAGTCAAAGAGTTCAAAACCTACTTTCAACTAAAATTCAATTTAAATAGTTACAAATTTGAATGTATAAAAATCAGTTTACATAATTAATGACATATCATTAATACGGACGTATGAATTTGAAGATAAAATTATGTATTTATGACTCACACCAAATATGTACTCCAGTTGGATGCTTATTACATCAATATATAGATAGATATAGATTGTTTTCCATTTGTGAAGGTACTAAAAGAAGTAAGGAAACTTTCAAATAAATGATTTTGTTTTGGAGTTTTTATGATGTAAAGGATCTCTCAAAAATATGTTAGAAAAAAAAAGGGAAAACAACTTGGCATCTTTTTTTCCCTTTCTCTATTTTTTTTATCTCTTCTTACCCTGATCCCAACTAAAAGCACAATTGGGGAAAATGGAGTATGAGAAACCAGATCATTTAACTATAATCGACTTCCTATTTCCTGTTTAACGGAAAGAAAGAACTGAAAAGAAGAAAATGTCATGCTCTTTATTTTTCATTACCTCAGAAGCTAATAAATGCTTGACTTTTAGAGAGCTTATTTCACACAAATGTGTTACTTGCAAACATGATATTCTATTAAAAGTTTTTAATTATTTTTTTCTTACCATAGCTGTAAACGAGGATGAGAATTAACTAGTGAATAACTTATCCTCATTCTATGATTATATAGAGTATAACCAATATATGATAGAGATTTATTTCAGATCGTGAGATTTTTGAAAATATATTTTGAAAATAGAAGAGATGTCTTGTTATATGAAAGAGTTTATTATTTTATTTTATTCATGTATCTTATATAGAGAGCAAAATATAACAATATTAAATATTTATAATATTTCAATTTTAATTTTTTAAATATAAATAATAAATGGATATATTTTTATCTTTGAGTAAAAGATTTTTTTTTAATTAAAGATTTTCTAAAACCTAATTTAAATAAAAGAAATTAGGTAATATTATCAACATTTCTCTATCTTAATATCTATTTATTTAAATTTCAAATTTATTTCTCGTCCTTTTTCTTCTTTACATGTAATTCTCGTATTTCTCTTTTTTTTTTTATAGGATCACTTTTTAATCAATTTGACATTATTTCTTGTATTTCTTCTTTTATCAACTTCATCTCTGTCTACCATGGATTTCATAGTAGTAACATTAGAACTTTGACATATGTTAGAATGTAGTTCTTCATCTAGTTTCTCCTTTATGATATTAAATTGCTTAAAGAGATATCTATATTTTGATTTTAATTTTTCTTGTGTATCTTCTTCACTTGTAGCCAACTCCTCCTTCATCAAATCCAAAGAAAAATATATTTTTTTTTCAGAGGAAAATTAAATACTTTTAGATTGTTTGCATCTTTAATCACTATTTTGTTTTCAAAAGACACCTTATAATATTTTTCTAACAATTAAGCAACACTCAACAAATTTTGATTAATCTCATGAAATTATAAGAGATCAAAAGTTAAACACCTAAATCAATTTCAATTGAAATTGTTCGAATACCTTCCACAATAATTATTCTCCATTCGTAATTATTACTTTAGAAATATAAAATTTGTTAAGATTCTCCATCATGAGTCATGTTGTTTGTACAACCATTATGGGTAATCCAATCTTTTGTAGAATTGTTGGTTTAACATAAGATATTGGAAGAGGTAGTTGCTCTTATGATCCATCTTTTATAATCTTGACAAGGGTAATGTTGGGATCTGCATATTTTTTATAATGTCCCAATTGACTACGTTTGTGTTGGGATTTTGCATCTAGCCTCAACCAACACTTGTTGTGTTGGTGATCATTTTTCTTGCAACAGGGACAAGATGGAAAACACATTATTATTGGTGTTGCTTTGGTTATATTTGCTCATTTTGTAGTTTTTGACTTTTGAGAGCAATTTTGTCAGGATAAAATAAAGTACCTTTAACAAGACATCCTTATCTTATTAATCTTTGTTACTTTTGTACTTGCAAGCCATGTATAACTTCTACTAAAGTAATTGTAAACATAATTTTTTGTATTTTCCAATGAAGTAATAGATTATTCATATCTATCTAACATCATTACTAGAATTTTCTCAACGAGTGTAGAATCTTGAAACTCCTTATCCAATAACTTTATCTTGTTAGCAATACCCAACAATTTGTTTGAGTATTCCTTAATTGTCTCAGATTCTTTCATCCTTTGCAGCTCAAACTTCTCTATTAAATTTAGCACTTTCATGCCTCAAATCTTCTCATTTCTTTCATATTTTCTTTCAAATAATCCCAAATTTCATTGGGTGGCTTTAGGGTATGACTTTGGTAAGGATCATTTGTAAAATACCAACAAACAAACATAACTTTGTGTTTGTCTTCTTTATCTTTTTTTTTTTTTTTGCATTTAATTTAGGTCATGATAGGATTTTTAAATGGAATATCAATGATGTAATCTTCTTTTCAAAACTTCTCATTAATCCAGTCTTTCTAAATAAGTTTACATCTTACCGTTCATAAATCATCATAACTTTTATTATTTTGCATTTAATTTAGGTCATGACAGGATTTTTAAGTGGAATATCAATGATGTAATCTTCTTTTCAAAACTTCTCATTAATCCAGTCTTTCTAAATAAGTTTACATCTTACAGTTCATAAATCATCATAACTTTTATTATTAAAGAGTGGATAACAATTCATAAAGTTCTTTCCTTCTCTTTTCATTATCTATCACTATTGAAATTTTGGAGTTTTGAAATTATATTTTAGAAATTGAAGAAATATTTTATATAGAGGAGTTTCTCATTTTATTTTATTCATGTACTTTATAATAGAACAAAATGTGACGAAATATGAGAGATTTACAATATCTCAATCTTAATTTCCTAAATCTAAATAATAAATAAATATATTTTTATTTGCTATGTAAAAGATATTTTTTAAAATTGAAAACTTTCCTAGAACTAATTTAAATAAAATATAGGAAAATGATATTTTGACATCGTTTATAAAGGTATCCCAATTGGCATTGTGACGTGGCAAAAAGAATAATATTTTAATGAGTTATAGGACCTAAATAATTATGAATTTTTTTAAATGTATGACAGTCGTGTCCAAATGGTTTCCTCTGTTTTGATATATGGTTTGCTGATAAGTATTTTTGAACTTGTAAAAGAGGAAGTACTTCCAGGAAATATGCAACTTTTTTAAAATGTATGACACCCACGTCCAAGTAGTTTCCTCTATTTTGGTATGTGATTTTATGGGAAAGACTTTTGAACTCATGTTACAAATATGGAAAGTAAGAACCTCAAGCATTCATGTTGCTCTCATTTCAAAAAATATAGTCAAGGTGGTTTCCTCTATTTTGATGTGGTTTGTTGATAAGTACTTTTAATCTTATGTATGTTGATAAGAACCTTGTATGCTCATATTTTCTCTCATTTTGAAAAAAAAATACAATTATAATATTATGAAAAGTAAGAGAGTTCAAATGATTTCTTTTGTTTTGATATTTGGTCTATTGATACATACTTTCGAAACTCAAGTATAAAACGAAAAATATATGAATTTAGCTCACGTAAGTGAATAAAAAATTATTTTTTTGTCACGTAACAATTTCAAATGAGTGTAATGAGAGATAAAAGTGTGAAAATATCATATAAAGGTAAGAGTCTCAAAATATCATGGTCGTAAGCAAATATTACCAAATATTACCAATATTCATTCTATATTATATTGATTATATATACTATGCTTTGGAAAAGTTAGTCTCATGGCTTTCAGTAAGAATATTTTACTTCCGGAAGAAAAAAAATTTAGTTGGATCCCTCCGTTAAAGATTGGGAGATATACTAATAAATAAAATGAAAATCGTAGTCAATTGTTCATGATGAAAGACATGAACAGTGAGAATGACGGTTACACCACACTAGAGAAAGATTTAGGAGCAATATTTATGATGAAGACTGAAGAGAGGAACTGAAAAGGACCTCCCAACCCCCAATGTATTTTCAAGCTGTATAAACAAGTAAAACGTAAAACTGATGGAAATGGAGAATGAGGGTGTGGTTTCCATTTCCTTGTCAAAGCAAGCACCCCACCACCACTTCCCAACCAAAAGACAAGCAAGCAATGTCTACTTTTCTTTTCTCAGCTTTCTCCTTTCCTTAAAGTACATCTCTCTCCTTCTGTTGTCTGCCCCAGAAAATCTAGGTTGTTGTAGGGTGTGTATTATTGACCATTTTTCTCATGTAATTCCACTTGCTCCATACGTACTCCACACAAGATTCCCTTACTATGAAAATACTTTTATATGGTAAAGGCTCCCTCAAATGCGTGCCAAGTACTATTCCAATGTGATTCACTTCATACATGCATGGTTCCTCTGAGGGTGGCATGTCATGGAATTAGTCACCTTCTTCCTATTGAGAATTTTGTATGTTAGAAACCTACCATTTCCACTCTTGACACACAAGTTTTAAAAAACGGTTAAAGATTGGAATTTCAGCCACAACGTTAAGGTTTCTGGACTCCCCACGTTCACATTTGCCACCTTTGTCCGCAATTTAAAACCTTTAACAGAACATACAAGATAGGATCACCATGCCATTTGGTTTAGTCTCAGCATGGAACAAGCGTCGAAGAACCAAATCTCAAGATCATTCTGACCCTTGTATTTCTTCTTCCTTTTCTTTCAGTTTTTTGTATGCTGTCAGTGTGCTGAGTATATCCTTTTGCAGCATAAACTTGTAACAAATTACGCATTCACTCTCTTCACAGGGATTTATAAACCTGCAGAGTTTTGGCAGCTTGAAGATCAGATACTACAACCTACAAAAAGGAGGCATAGATCATGTGTTTTCACACTGAAGGAGATGGAAGAGGCAACATATTCATTCAGTGATGATAATCTGCTTGGAAAAGGAGGATTTGGCAGGGTCTACAGGGGCAATTTGAAGTCAGGAGAGGTAATGAGATTCTGATACAAGTTTCTATCATATATAATTCTCAAAATTTTGTGTAGCTTGAGCTGTACCTTCTGTAAAAAAGACGGCATGTTTTGTATAATTCTTCTTCACAATACCATCATTGAATTTCAATAGCACACAGATTGTGTCATAGCAAAGTAAAAACGAGTTATGATTTAGCCACCAATAAATGCATACTAATCACTAATGCATTTTACTCTGAAGGTTGTAGCAATCAAGAAAATGGAGCTGCCAGCAATGAAAGCAGCGGAGGGGGAGCGTGAATTCCGTGTAGAGGTTGACATATTAAGCAGACTTGACCACCCAAATCTTGTTTCTTTGAGAGGATACTGTGCTGATGGGAAGCATAGGTTCCTAGTTTATGAATATATGCATAATGGGAACCTGCAAGATCATTTGAATGGTTGGTAATGTACCCCAAATCCACGTTTTGTGGAAATTTCTTACATCCATGTTCTACTAATCGATGGCTAATTTTAGGAATTGGAGAAAGAAAAATGGATTGGCCTCTGAGACTCAAAGTGGCATTGGGAGCTGCAAAAGGGCTTGCTTATCTTCATTCAAGTTCTTGTCTTGGAATTCCTATTGTTCATAGAGATTTCAAATCCACCAATGTTCTTTTAGATGCCAATTTTGAAGCAAAGGTAAAAGTAAACTCCCAGGAATGACTTATTACATATAGCATAATACATAATGCACTGAGCCAAAATGGACATACATCTTGTAGATATCAGATTTTGGGCTTGCCAAGCTAATGCCAGAAGGACAGGAGACACATGTGACTGCCAGAGTACTTGGTACCTTTGGTTATTTTGACCCTGAGTATACATCGGTACGTATCTATACCACAAGGATAAATTCTTTTACAATTACATTTTGTCTATATGGTGCAATATAGAAAATATTTACACATTTTAACTTGAAAAGTGAAACGTCCACTTTCTCTATAATTAAACAGTTTTAATATTTATTGTTTTGGTATATAAAAGAATTTAATAGGGTGTATTTACTGCCCTTTAACCTATCCACCAAACACAAAAAGCATAAACACATTGTTAATTTAAGTGTGTCTTACTAATAGATGGTGCATATGAAATGAAAGTGATGTGTATGCAGACAGGAAAACTTACAGTACAAAGTGATGTGTATGCTTTTGGGGTTGTTCTTCTGGAGCTTCTCACAGGTCGTCCAGCTTTAGATCTAAACCAGGGACCAAATGATCAAAACCTTGTACTACAGGTACGTACCCTAGTGGATAATCAAAGAAACATATACAAAAAAAAAATAAAAAAATCTCCATAACCTTATGATTTAACTACATTTTTTCATAGGTGAGGCACTTACTGAATGAGAGGAAGAAGCTTCGTAAGGTGATAGATGCAGAGATGGCTCGAAATTCTTACACCATTGAGTCTATATTCATGTTTGCAAATCTGGCTTCACGATGTGTCCATGCTGAGAGTAATGAGAGACCTTCAATGGTAGATTGTGTCAAAGAAATCCAAAAGATTATCCATACCAATTCAAAGGGCTTGGGAATGGTTATGCATACCTTCAGAATGCTCTAATCTAATCAAATCATGTCATAAAGCTCTTCAATTCTTCTTAAGAATTCAAATTAAAATGCTTTACCATTATTGATTAAGTATTGGCATGATTCTTAGTAATATAATGCCTATGGGTTATTTGGATGATCAATCCCTGGCTGACAACGTTAACATGAACAAACCACTTCACTTGAAAATCTCCTCTTGGATCCTAACATTGTTATTTTGTGTTTCGAATAGTTGGTCTGTTTCAACAGACATTGTTCAAATGTATAAACTGATACATCAACCTTAGATTACCATTATTGACTGTAATGAAGAAACAACATTACTATCTAACTTTGGTGTTTTTCTGTTTATTTGTTTTAAGTTAGATAAGATTTTATTACTTTTAAAATTGACTCCCACTTAAATTTGTAATTTTTAAAAGTATTTTTTGTTTTTTATATTTATTATTTAATAAATATCTTAATTTAATTATAACAGTTTTTTTTTTCATTGTCTGGCATAGTTATAATTTTTTTCTTGTAATATATAAAATAGAAAATTTCATTTCATATATCATTTGCACAAGTAATATTAAATGAAGTTCGAGATTTTTCTAAATGTTAAAAACTAGTTTTAAGGCTTACAATAAAGGAAAGTATTTAAGAAATATATGTTGGTGGAATTTAATAATTTAACTTTGTAGTGTAACCCAAAACTCATTTTTTAGGATAAAACATGCAAGTGACTTGTAAACTCTCTTTCTCTAAAAGCTTAAGTCATAATTGGAAGAGTTTTATTTCTTCAACGACCGCAGGAACTAATATTTCTAGGAGTTATACGTTTAAGTATTTTTCTTACAAAATCGGGTTGCACATAAGCCCACTTTTGTATCTTCCTTTTCTATTTTTAACTAAAGAAAATGATACGTTCACACCGTTGAAGAAGTTGGCAAAATTTCCAATCTGGTACCTTTTTCTGCAGTAATGCCTAGAATGGGCAAATTTATTTATTTTTTATCATAATAGGCATATTGTGCCAGCTGGACACGGTTATAAATGAAAGATATCGTGCCCATGTCAGAATTAGGCAGAAATCATGGTTAAGAGAGGAGATACGATTTCATTGAATGTTAATTAATACTGTTCTTCACTAATACGATTTTTATGCAAAACATATTTTAATTTTAATGTTATTTGTGGTATTTATACAAACATATTTTACATTTATTTTGTTAAGCCGGTATGTTTAATGACATAATTGCAAAATGAGAAAAATTGAATACTAAAAATAATTTTATAATATTTTTTTATATTATAATATAAATTTTATTTAATATTGAATATAATATTTTTATAATATTAAAAATTAGAAAGAAGAGAATTTTATTTGAAAAAAATATTTTTATTATAAAATATGTAAATCTATAATATTAATATTATTTTTAATTATGATAAACAAATTAATAATTTGATGTAAAAGAAAAAATAATGACTAAGTGATTAAATATTTGATGTGGAGGTAACTAAACTGACTAAACAAAAGTAATGGATTAAATCAAATAATTACTGTCTATAAGAACAATTTTTCCTATTGTGACCCTCATTACGATAATAACTACATTTTTTTAGTCTATTTGGAATTGGTTCATCTATTTCATTATGTATTCAAGTTGTAACTGGTCTTTCGAATTTACTTCGTCTCAAGTCGGGGTTGGGTATAAAATCTGAACCCGTGTAAGGAGACCAATAATCTTGATTTCGAACTGGATGGAATTGTATCTCATAGGCCTTGAAATTGTGGAGGATGTACACAGGGGCAACAAACACTGTGAAATCTAAATGGCTATATGAATAAACTATCATCACATGTGCACAAGGTAGCCTTAGAGCTTGAAATTCTCCACAATCACACCACCATTTATTTAATTTGATTGTGAAAGACATAGGTCGGCGTCGTTGGGAAGTGGCCATCTCCTTAACATCAAACTCGGAGTTTTGACGGTCATATCTTTGAACATGACACATAACAGACTGTTGTTCATTTTTTCGTAGGATGGTAGTAATATCTTTTGGATATACGTGACCTGCTCGTAACATGCAATCAACCTTTGTGGCTCATTGAACAAACCAATCTTTTATTGTTTCAAATGTTGTCTTCACAAGAGCAGATATCGGAAGTGATCAGGCACCCTTCAAAACTTAGTTTATGCATTTTGCCAAGTTTCTTGTCATATGGCCAAACCTCTTGCCCCCATCAAATGTTTGTGTCCATTTTTCCAGCAGTATTTGATTGATCCAAGACACTGCTTGCCGAAATTCTGATCGCATTGCAGATAATTTGGCCATAACAGTTGGTTGTTTCATCTCATATGTTGTGACAATGTGAAAAAATAAATAAGGTAAAGGAATGAATAGTGTATTTAAAATTAAATAAAGTAAACATACCGATATTGATTAATTGTCGCTTCAACTTAGCATTTTTGAACTTCTTGTTAAAGTTGGAAGCAATGTGTCTTATGCAAAAGATTGAGGAAAGACCATCTTCTTCCCAGGCAACATCTAGAGATTGCAATGCTGACAGAATGGTTGCCCCTCTGTCAGTGATTAGGCAAATATTTGGTTGAGGAGTGACATATTCACCCAATAAATGGAAGAACCATATCATTGCTTCTTTTGTTTCTCCTTCAACTATGGCAAAGGCAAGTGGAAATATGTTTCGATTTCCATCTTGAGCTATTATTGTCAACAAAGTGTCGTGATATTTGCCAGTCAGAAATGTGTCATCTACTTGTATTATAGGCTTGCAATAGTTGAAGTCGTTAATACAAGGCTTGAATGCCCAAAATACCCGATCTAGGATGCAAGTTGAGTCATCCTCGACACCGTCAACTACAATCGGATGACCGGTGTATTGGATAATAGTCCCCGAAAGTGATTCCTAAAGAGCTTGCAACCATCTCAAAAGATGGTTATACGATTCCTCTCAATCTCCGAATTACATTGCAAGAGCCTTTGTTTTGCCTTCCAAGCTTTCTTGTATGACACTGAGTAGCTGTTATGATTTTGTATTTCAGCAATCAAACTTTTAATAGGAATTAATGGATTTGCCTTCACTGAATTAGCCACAATTGAAGCAATTTGTGTTGAGTCCAAATTGATGTGGTCCTGAGATAGAACCGTAGTTAAGCACATGTGAGAGGCTTCAATTTTTTTTATTTCCCACTATTGACGAATTTTGCTGAAAGAAGCTCGTAGTCGCCATTGACATCCGTTTCCATAATCTATGCATCTTGCGACGAGTAAAAAATCTGATGGATGTGGCTGGATTTGGTCATCTATTGACGTTTACCCATACGAAGATCAACCATCACTTGGTCACCGCATTAGTTGAGCGATGGAGGACGGAGACACATACATTATACCTTCTACTTGGCGAAGTGACTATGACATTAGAGGATCTCGCCTTGCAGTTGGGTCTGCCAATTGAAGGCGAAGTTGTGAGCGGATTAACCAGTGGTGACATGGTCACAGCATGTGGCCATTTGCTTGGAGTCATTCCTTCACAAAATGTTGTTTTAGGCAACACCATCAAGTTAACTTGGCTAAACAACACCTTCCAACAACTTTCAGATGACGCCATGGATGATGTGGTTGCACAGTATGCGCGGGAAAATATTCTTACCTTGATTGGAAGCTTGCTAATGTCGGACACTTCAAGCAGTAGAGTACACTTAATGTACTTATTACTATTGAATGATTTGAATAACGTCTCCAGTTATAGTTGGGGTTTAGCTGTATTGGCATCTCTTTATCATGCCTTAGATCACGGTATTGATTTTAACCAAGAAAATATTGGCGGTTGCATGTTACTTCTTTAGTGTTGGACATGGGAGCGGATCAAATCTTTGTCTCCCTCTTATCTGCCACTAACACTCGAAGAAAGCCACGCTGGACATGGTTTTCCATTGGCAAAAAGGTATACAATTTTACAAAAAAAGTTATTGCAGAAACGTCATATTTGTTACTACTTATTTTGCACTAATCAAAACATATCTTATGTACAAAAAGGTGGTTGCGTGCTCCACAAAACCCAACCACCGGTATAGTGGCTCTTATCAAGAAGACATTAGACGACTTAGAACCTATAGAGGTTAGGTTTCGTATCAAATTTCAAGTTAAAAATCTTCTCAATTGTTAACTAATTTGAGTTCTATTTTTTCAGTTGATTTGGACTCCGTACACCAGGCCCGAGGTCACTCAATTCCTAATTGGAGATGTATCTCTAGTTAGTCGTGCAGTAGTGCCATTAATTTCTTTCGCAACTGTGGAATTTCATCAGACTGATCGAGTGATGCGTCATTTGGATTTCGTCAACCCGTTTCGGTTGAACCTATGAATCTCAATCAAGTCCACAAGGAAGACATGAGGGGCAGATAAGAGCGCAACTGGCCACAACACTATCAACAATGGATAGCCATATGGAACGATCGACACAATTGGGTCGTTCAATTCACGGGTAATGGACATTTATGTGAGACGACTGCATACATGCAATGGTACATTACCCACACTATCTGCTACATTACCCCTCCCAGAGTCCAAATTGATGATGAAGTAAGTTTATATATGTATACTTTTTCATTATGTATTTGTACTTCAATTTATATTTTTATTTGTCTAAAATTTTCCATTTCATGCCTACTGTATGACACACCAGATAATACTGAGCCCCTCCCCCAGAGCGAACATGTTATGTCTTCTTCTTCTCAGTCTTCTTCTTCTTCTTCTCACACACAGTTTCATCACCATTCATCTGGTCAATCAAGTCACTCGAGTCTTCATCCCCCACCACAAAACACATTCATGGATCATCAACCCCACATGTCATTATAGTCACTTTTGAACCAGGTTCCATCCACAAATAATGCATTTCCTTATCAAATGCCTGGTTTTTCACCTCCACCAAATATGTTTGGAACTTCATCCTTCATCCCTCCATCTGCATTTCATCCTTCATCATCGTTCTATCCTCCGACATTGCCGATGTAACAGCCAAATATTCAACATGACAACGATAATGATGACAATAATGATGATACACCACCTTCCCCTGAGAAAAGAAGACCTACAAGACAAAAGAAAACCATCTTATGGGACGTCATCACATAAATAAATTTATTGTTTTGTAAAAATTTATGTATTTTTCACTTGTACTTAATATAATTATAATTTAAATTTAAATATTTCGATCACATCCTATAATTTCTTAACTTAAAAAAAATACTAAAGTTAATCTCATATTATCCTAAATTAAACAATATTATAAAAATATTTTTAATATTTATTTTTTTTTTAATTTTCCAAGTCCTGTGTTACGTTACATAAATAATAAAATTAATATTAATATTATAAAATTACACATCGTATAAAAAAAATATTTCTTTCAAACAATTCTTTTCTTTCTAATTTTTGTAATTTTTAATACTATAAAAATATTATATTAAATTTTTTAAACTAATATAAAAATATTTATATTATAATATGAAAAAAAGTATTACAACTTCTTTTTAATATTCAGTTTTCAATTTTTCATCTATTTTGTGCTCTGTTATATTACCATAAATTCGCCAATAACTAGAATGCACTGCAATTAATTACAATAAACAGACTGTTACAAAAATTGCATTACAGAAAAATGTTTTTAATTAAAATATTCAATGTAATTAACATATTTAGTGAAATCGTATGCCTCTCTAACTATTCCCCTAATATCTTATTTCACCAACACGATTTCTGCTAATCTCGCATGCCTTAGATACGATTTCTTCTATTTACAATCGTGTCCAGCTAGCACGATTTGCCTATTATGGTAAAAAAAATATTTGCCCATTTGGGACTTTATCATATAAAAACGCACCATATTATGAAAAAAAATTCGAAGAAGTTACCCCATTTGGCACCATGATATGACATGTGGTTTTGTAAGTTGGTAAGGGTGAAAAATCTTCTTTCTCACTTATCCTACATGACTATGTTTTGTCATTTTGCAAGGGTGAATTTGTCACTTTGGAATACGAAACTGAGTGTTAAAATTTGAGAGGGAAATTCATTGTCATGTCATTGCACATTCTGAAAGACGTCTTGAATGAGAGAAAATAGAGAAAGAACTTCCTGTTTAACTTCTGAAATTTAGAGTTTTTACGGAGTGAGTTGCTTTGTGTTTGTCTTTGACGGAGTTCAGTGTTGTTTCCAACGGTGGTTGGTTCTGAAGTAAAGGAGAAAGAGCTATTCCAAGGTTTAGGGTTCGTCCTGTGTCACACAAGATAAAGATTATGGTTTTTTAAAGAAAACATCATAAGAACGGTATCTTTTTGTCTTGAGATGAAACACGAACTCATTACATTGTTAGTTTTTCATATCTACTAGATGTATGTAAAAACCCTCCTCATCGAACCACTTAGGTCAATAGAGTAAACCACTCAATTTTGGGTTTTAGCTTGCTAGTTTCATATTTGTCACATGTATGTTAAAGCCCTCCTCATTGAACCACTTAGGTCAACATAGTAAATCACTTGGTAGTGGATTTTAACCTGTTGGTTTCCATTTCTACCACATGTATGTCAAAACCCTCCTCATTGAACTACTTAGGTCAATACAGTAAACCACTCGGTGTTGGATTTTAACTTGTTGGTTTCCATATCTACCACATGTATGTCAAAACCCTCCTCATTGAACTACTTAGGTCAAAACAACAAACCACTCGATGTTGGGTTTTAGCTTGTTGGTTTCCATATCTGCCACACCCAAAGCCCTCCTTATTGAACCACTTAGGTGAATACAGTAAACCACTCAGTGTTGGGTTTTAGGTAGCTAGTTTCCATATCTGCCACATATATGTCAAAGCCCTCCTCATTGAACCACTTAGGTCAACACAATAAACCACTCGACATTGGGTTTTGGTTTGCTAGTTTCCATATCTGCCATATGTATATGCCAAATCCCTCCTTATTAAACCACTTAGGTCAACACAGTAAACCACTTGTAATTTATATCACTTGTATATTGTTGAGTTTGATAGTAACCTTCAACATTCAATTACAACTATTTTATTTGTTAATTATAATATATTTTAGCAACATAACAATGACAACTGTGAATCAAACTTAGTGGATTTGCATAAAAAGGTTTAAGTCTTAACGTCTATATTAATTATTTTTAAATTTTGATGATTTGTATTTTGTGGTAATTGGTTTAGTTACAGGGTTTTAAATTCTGGAAAACATTTTTTGGAAATTAAATTTGCATTTCAGAAAACGTTTTTCAAAATGCACCAAAACTTTGAAAATAATTTAAGTTTCGAAAAATGTTTTCCAAATTTCTTCCAAAAAACGATTTCTGGAATTAAAAAAAAAAAAAAACATCTGACCATCGTCGTACCTCTGCACAGTAATCATAAAATCCACCACACCCTCGTAACGCACCTACACCTTAACAAACCTTACAAATCGCTCTCAAACTATTAAGACATTCAAATCAACACAATACTTCATCAAAATTTTCAATTACATATCAACACATCTTACTTCTACACACTCAAAATGCACAATTGTCAACATTCTCCGTTCCACCACCACTCTGCCACCAGCTGCTCTGCACTGCACCTCCTCTATACCTCAACTATAAAACCCTTTTCTCCTTTTCTCTTTACTCAAAGGCGCATCACCATCCATTCATGATTTTTTATGAGGTGCAGGAAGCAAATGTGGAAATGGTGGAAACAATTGCCCCGCAAACTCCACCTATATTCAATTTTTAACTTAAAAATAAAAACTTGCACTTGGAGTTATCAAGTAGTTCGTAAACTTTGTCTAATATTAAAAAAAATAATATTGCGAGTAATTTGTAAGTAATATTTATTCAATTTAAATAAATTCATATAATAAATAATATAAAAAAATTCACAAAATTAAAGTAAAAGTATATATTTAAAAAATATCAATTTAAAATTAATTAATAATATTTTATGTTAATGATTATTAATATAAATTAAAAATGAAACTTTTCTAACTTTATATTTTTTATAAGAACTAAAATCTCACACATATAATATTATACTTAAATGTAAAATTCATTTGAATTAACATAAATCATTACAAAATTTATAAGAATTAACTTTATTACTCGATATAATTCTTACTCGTTTAGTTTAGATCCAATATATATGTTTATATATATAATATCAGTTTCATATCACCTATATATTTATTCACTAATTAAAAAAATATATTATATTAAAACTTAAACTCATACATAGTATTTAATTGAGTATTTTTAATTTATATTAATAATTACTATATAAAATAATATTAATTAATTTTAAACTAATATTATTTATTCATCCTCAAATACAATTTTTATTTTTATTATATGAAATTATTTATATTGTTCTTATTTCTTCAATTAATAATATATTATTTTTATTACTGCATTTTCATATTTTTAACCACTTTTACAATTTAAATATTTTATAATTTTTATTTTACATTATGTAAAAATTATATTTTAATGTAATATTTTTATTTTTACTTTTATTATTTATTTTCGTATATTAAAGTATTTTTTTAATGAACTCAATAAAAAATTAAAAATACAATGTATTAATATTTATTTTATTAGTTCTTTATTTAAAAAATTGAAAAACTAGGTAAAAATTCTGTGAAACAAATTTTGATTTGTTTTTGGAAATCTAAATGTGAAAATGACGATTTTTACTATGATAACGTCGAAAATGTCTATTTTAATAAAGATCTAAATAAGTTGACATTTTTATTTGTCATTACATCCATTTGATATTGTTAAATAGTAAAAGAATTAAATTTTTTATTTATTTAGGTGTGCCACTTTCATATTTGTTTTTTTTTATTTTATATTTGAATTTCAAAAGTACTTATCAGCAAACTACGTATCAAAATAGAGGAAGTCACTTTAATGTTATTACTTTTCATAACATTATAAATGTATTTTTTCAAGATGAGAGGAAACATGAACAAACAAGCTTCTTACTTTTCATATCTATTCGACGAGTTCAAAAGTACTTATCAATAAACCACATATCAAAACAGAGAAAACCACTTGGATACGACTATTATACATTTCAAAAAAGTTTTATAATTTTCTGGAAGTACTTGTTAGTTCACAAATGGAAGAACATACTTCTTTACACAATATTAGAGATATATTTTCTCAAAATGAGAACAACATGAATGCATGAAGTTCTTACTTTCGGTATTTATAACATTGATTTAGAAAGTCTTTCTTAACTAATCACATGCCCCAAAACATAAGAAGCTACCTAAACATGAATGTCATATATTTTAAAAAGGTTTTATAATTTCGTAAAAATATTCATACCTTAACCTTCTTAAACGGAAGGACGTCCTTCTTCACATGTTATAATTGTATTCTTTTTTAAATGAGAAAAAAGATAAATAGGATTTCTAGTTTTTATATATGTTACATAAGTTTAAAAATATTTATCAATAAACCACTAGAAAAAATTACTCGAATGCGATACATTATAAAATTTTAAAAGAATTTTATAATTATACGTGAATCTCGTAACTTATTGAAATATTTCTTTTTTATCATATGAGTATCAAATGGATCTAAAAACGACGTCAAGTATCATTTTTCTTTATTAAGTGATCTTATTTTAAGAGTATTGTTGACGCTCTACGTCCCTATAACCTTATATATATATATATGAATATATAATATTTTATTAAAGAAGATCATGGAAAATGAAGGTACACTGTAAACAGTAGGGTCAACATAACTTTTTCCTTTAATAAACAAAGTGAATCTAGATTTAATTGAGTATTTTATTTCTTAAGAAATATTATTGAAGAAAATTTTCATTGAATCTGTCATCAAATAGTTTATATGTTCTTTTATGCGCAACAATCTACGTGTTTGCATTCAAACACACCACCACATCTATGTGATAAAAGTTATTCCTAAAATTACATGACAAAAAAAATCTGAACTTCAATAGAAGATGGGAGATGGGTGGGGGAGATAAGTTGAAATAAAATTTAATATCTTTAACAATGTCGGTCTTTCTCTTACTACCATTATACTGAATCATTCATCACCTCCAAATAATCATCAATGGAGATCTTCTGCTTTATCATCCTTCTTTCTCTCTGTGTTTCCATGCTTTTAGTCAAATCCCTCAACACTGTTCCTCTCCCTCCCGGGCCTCTCCATCTTCCCTTCATCACCGCCATCCTTTGGCTTCGAACATCCCTCTCAGAGCTTCACCAAATTCTCCGGAATATCCATTCCAAACACGGCCCTATATTCACGCTCCACTTCTGGTTTGGTCCCAGCATTTTCATAGCAGATAGCTCCATCGCCCACCAAGCCTTAGTTCAAAAAGGTGTTGTCTTCGCTGACCGCCCCAAAGCCCTTTCCAACACAGCTCACCAACTTAACATAAGCTCCTCCTCCTACGGCCACACGTGGCGCCGTCTCCGCCGCAACCTCGTCTCCCAGATGCTTCATCCTTCCCGGTTCAGCTGTTTTTCCGGAACACGCAAGCGTGTCTTGGACGACCTTCTGAACCGGTTGCAGACCGAGGCTGAAAAAAACCACTCTTCCGTTAAGGTGAGAGAACACTTTGAACATGCCATGTTCAGCTTGCTAGTTTTCATGTGTTTTGGTGAAGCAGTCGAGGAAAACAAAATCCGAGAGATCAAACAAGTGCAGCGTAGTTTAGCATTGGGTCTTAACAGATTCGGCGTACTAAATTTCTTGCCCAAGGTTGTCACTCGCTTGTTGTTCCGGAAACGGTGGCTGGAGTTGTTGGATCTTCGCAATGCCCAAAAGGACGCCTTTTCAGAGTTGATAAAAGCAAGAAAAAGTGTTCTTGTTCTTAATGGAGGCTTTATTTGTTACGTGGATACATTGTTGAAGCTGCGGTTACAAGAGGAGAGTGGCGAGCTTGATGAAGGTGAAGTTGTGGCGTTGTGTTCGGAGTTTCTGACGGCGGGTACGGACACAACTTCAACGGCTTTGGAGTGGGTGATGGCGAATGTGGTGAAGCATGCAGACGTGCAGCAGAAGGTTGTGGAGGAAATCGGAGAGGTGGTTGGTGATAGAGAAGAGAAGGAGGTGAAGGAAGAAGATTTGAAGAGGTTGTTGTATCTGAAAGGTGTGATTTTGGAAGGCTTAAGGTGTCACCCTCCTTCACATTTGTTGGTGCCACATGCGGTGAGGGAGGATGTGGTGTTGAGTGGGTACATGGTGCCTAGAAATGGGAGTGTGAACTTCATGGTGGCGGAGATGGGTTGGGATGGAAGGGTGTGGGAGGATCCAATGGCATTCAAGCCTGAGAGGTTTCTTGGCAGTGAATTTGAGGCATTTGATATTGTTGGAAGCAAAGAGATAAGGATGATGCCTTTTGGAGCTGGGAGAAGGGCTTGTCCTGCTTATCACCTCGCCATGCACCATTTGGAGTTCTTTGTGGCTAACTTGGTTTGGAGCTTTCAATGGAAGGCTTCCAATGGAGACAGTGTTGATTTATCATGGAAACAGGAATTTTCTATGGTGATGAAACACCCTTTAGAGGCCCAGATTTATTTCAGGTTCTAGCTAAGTAAGTTTACTGTTCTCTTATTATGAACACCAAATATACTTTTGTACTTGTAAACACACTCCTAAACCCTAAGGAAAACTTTGTTTTCACAATCACACCTTAGACCTTAGCTGTCATACAATCAGATACTAACTGCGCTGACATAGTTTAAGTTTAATTATTTAAGTGGATAAGGATAAAATGAGACTTTTTTCTTTTAAAGACATTTAGGATATTTTGTTATGAAAGGGCATAATTAGATTTTAAGTGTCTAAATATAAGATTTAAAACGTGACACAAGTCCAGGACACTCATTTGCATAAGGGAGATTTCGTGTGAGAGTGGTTGTGGTGGCGAGTGACGGTGGGAGACCAACGATGATAGCGAGCAATCGACGGTGGTGACAGCAGCTTCGGTGATAGCAGCGGATACGACTGCAATGGCGGCGTCAGCAGTGGCGAGATTCAAGAGATCTGAGATTCAAACTCACTACTTCTCTCAACCCTTGATGGAATATGCTAGACAACCTTTTAGATAAAACCCTAAACATGTAAACCCTAAAAATGACTCTCAGTGTCGTCCTGAAATATTTTTTACACGTCATTTATCTTGGCCACATCAACGCCACATAAGATTGTAAAGTAAATGTGTGTCACCTGTGATTGTCAAAGTATAACTACTCAAATCCTAAACATACTTTCATCTTATTATATTATTTATTATATAAGTGAAATGGTTTATAGTGAATTACTTCTAACAGATGATACAATAAACATACTATACAGTGATTATTTTTTAAAATTTTATATTAGTTAAAAAACATATTATATTGATTATGATCTTCAACTCGTGTAATATATATATTTTGTAAAAAAAATACAAACATATTATATCGGTTGAGAATCAACCAATATAATATGTTACAATTTTTTTATTCTATAATTTTGTATCATTTTTAATTTTTAATAGTAAATATATTTCACACAACATTTCATATTAACTTAAGATGTTTTAACGTTTATTTAAATCAATGAATGTCAAAACTTATGCAATTAAAGTACATGAAATTTTAAAATAGAAATTATTGAATCATTATATTGGTCTAAATATCTCTAATGATTTAATCATCTAATTAATTTTGATAATAATAATATTTTAAATGTATATGTGCATTGCGTACTTAATATTATTTGTAGAGAATGAAGCTGATGATCTGACAATAAATTTTTATTAATCATTATTCTACTAAATTAATTTTGTTTTATATTAAAAAGTAAATCAGTTTAACAAAACATATAAGGATGTGATTTTATTCTACTCCTATTAAACTGTCGTTCACACTTGTAATTTTGAAAATATAAATCACACAATAATTAAATTTAAAATGAGAAACCTTTTGGATATAGGCAAATTGAGAAATAATCCAAAGTACAAAAATTCCAACTAATTTGACACAATTTAACCATGTTGATTTTAATTCTATGTAGTAATAATTAATTAATATTTGGAATTGAATGCTTTTATTATTAAGAATTCTGAATCGTTAATATATATAAAATTACGTTCTAGAATTAATCACCTTGCAACGTTTTAAACGGGGTTTTTTAAAGAAAATTCTATTAATTATTTAAATTAATCACCTTATCTTGCAACGTTTTAAACGGGCTTTCTTAAAGAAAATTCTATTAAATGTGATTGCTTTGCAAAATTCTGGCTTATTTGTTATTGTCTATTTAAAATTAAAAAAATAATTAATTGTGTATTAAATGCCTAATGGAAACCTGTGAAAGCGTATAAAAGTTTCTGATTTTTTTTTTATTTTCCAAAATTAGTGGATATGATCAAACTAAAGATTTCTTGGTGTAATTTTAAATTGAGTAATTATACTTTTTGACAATCACACTTGACACACACTCAATTTATAACCTTATGTGATTACTGATGTGACCAACATAATTTATTTGGGATTTTATCTAGAAAGCTACCCAACATATTTCATCAAGAGTTGAGAAACAGTGAGTTTGAATTTCAAATCTCTTTAATCTCGCCACTGTTGTCGCCGCTGCTCCTGCCGTTCCCACTGCCGCTACTGCTCCCTCCGCCGTCGCCGCTATCGCCATCGCATTGATGGTCTCCCATCATTGATGGTCTTCCACCGTTGCTCGTCGATGGTCTCCCACCGTCACTCGCTACTACAACCATTGTCACAAGAAATCTCCTTTATGTAAATGGGTGCACTGGACTCCTATGACGTTTCAAATTCTAAATTTAGATACTTAAAATTCAATCACACAAAATCTTCCTTATGCAAATGGGTGTACTAGATTCCTATGACGTTTCAAATTTTAAATTTAGATACTTAAAATTCAATTATGCCCTTTCATAACAAAATACCTTAAATGTCCTTAAAAAAAAGTTCTATTTTACCCTTAGCCACATATACAATTATACCATATTGGTATTTGATTGTATGCCAGGTGTGATTGTCAAAGGAAAGTTTTCCTTTTAAATTAGAATCAAGTAGATAGATCTGTTTTGAAATGTTATATAAATTGAATTTGATTCCAGAATCTTTTAAAATCTCGATCAACTTTGCGGTTGCTAAATTTGGTAAGAAAGAGCAACTTAAGGGAAACAATTCTACCGGGTTAGAAATATCTCTAAATGAAAATGTATCAAATAATTAATTTTGATTAAAAGAAATCTCCACTGAAAGTTTATTGAGCTGATTTTGAATTTGAATTAAAACCTGCAGTCACTCACTAACGTGCAAATACTATATATTATTCTAACGTTCTTCATAGTCGAAATTTATAAGAATTATTTTCAAATTTAAATTATTGATGAGTCAGTCAAATATAATTGTTTTATATTATATATAGATGAATAATTTTAAATTCAATAATAAGAAGAAAAGAAAAAAAAATGAGAGAAATACATACGTGCAATTATACGAGGATTATTAACAATTATCTTATTATTCCATATACTCCCTATATACTCTCATATATAGAGTAACTTTCTTTCATCAATATGACAAGAGAGAGTTTTCATTTGCAATTTTACCTTCTGTTACTTTCTTTGACAATGTGTCAATAATGGTGGATACCAAAAGAGTTTTCATTTGCAAATTTATCTTCTGTTACTTTCTTTGACAATGTGTCAATAATGGTGGATACCAAAAGTTGTTATAGTATCAAAGCTCCTCTAATCGAGAGAGCTCCACTATGTCAACTCTGAAACTAGTTTGAGTTCCATTATACCATAAAGTTAAAATTATATATAGATGAATAATTTTAAATTCAAAAATAAGAAGAAGAAAAAAAGAAGAAGAGAGAAATACATCGTGCGAGACAGTTGAAACAAGAATAATAAGAATGACATTATTTACTAAGTGTCTAGCGTGCTCCTTAAAGTATTGATTGTGTGTATTAATAAATAATTATTATATAAAGATTATTAGAGATTCTGTTAGGATATATTAATGAATAATAAATAATTTTATTATTTGAGAATTATTTACAATTATCTTGTTATTATATATATTCTACTTCATCAATAAGACAAAAGAGAGTTTTCATTTGCAATTTTATCTTTTATTACTTTCTTTTGACAATGTGTCAATAATGGTGGATATCAAAAGTTGTTATAGTATCAGAGCTCTCTAATCGAGAGAGTTCTACTGTGTCAACTCTGATTTTGTTTCATTTGCAAGAATTCATCATATGTAATTGGCTTTAAAAGTGCCATTATTTTCAGTAGCAAATATGACTACTTCATCGTTCGATAATCCATCAGTAAATCTCCTGAATGATTCTTCCAGTGTATATTATGGTTCGTTCAACAGAAATTCTCATAATTCTAAGCCAAGAGATGGACCAAGGATGACAAGCATTATAATAATAAGAAATGCACACATTGTGGTAGAAGAGGTCACACAATTGATCAATGTTATCGCTTACATAGATTTCCACCAAACTACAAAAGGAGAAAATTTTCTGTTACCAATGCTATTGCAATCAAAACTACAAATGAGAGTAAGGCATTTATAAACCAAGAGGAGTCTCAATAGTCTTCTAACTTTAGTTTGACCAAAGAGCAATATAACTCTCTTCTAAATCTTCTTCAGCAATCTCAGTTAGGTGTCAAATAATTTATAATTGTTTTAATCTTCTTCAGCAATCTCCTGAATCTTCTTATAAAATAATTTATAAGAATTATTTTTAAATTCAAATTATTGATTAGTCTGTCAAATATAATTGTTTTATGTTATTTTAAATTTTTTCTAATCCAAAATTAATCAAGTTTAATCCAGGATCGAAATTAGTTTGAGCTCTAATATATAAGTCAATATTACATATAGAGGAACAATTTTAAGTTGAAGAACAAGAAGCAAAACGAGAAATATATCGTGCAAGACATCGAAAAAATAATTAAAGTATCTACTGAGTGTCTATTGTCAACTTGTTACTTGCATTTAGACTTCTTGGTTGTATGCACCCATTGTATAATTTATCACTATTGTGAAGTAAACCCTTGTGAGCATTGATTATTTTATTTTTTTAGGGTGCTTCTTTCAGTAATTCTAAGTGGTCTTGATCTTAGGGGGAGATTGGGATTGGTATAACTTGGAGAGACTTGTGTACTCATTATAACCTAAAGAAGTTTGTGTGCTCGTTATAACCTAGATAAGTTTGTGTGTACTTAGATAACCTGAAGAGCTTTGTGTACTTGGATAAACTAGAGAGGAGGTTTGTGTACTTGTTGTAACCTGGAGAGGTTTGTGTACTTGGATAACCTAGAGAAATTTGTGTACTCAGATATAAAACCATGAAAAGAAATTATAAAAATGTTTGCAAAGAAATTGACTTAATGCAACAAGAGAAAACTAGTCTAAATGATATTTCTCTTAAAAACACATAGCTTCTCTAAGAGAAAGAAAGGTTGTGTAATGAAAATAGGGACCTTACAGTTTTGAACACAAATTTCAAAAACTTTGAAAAAGAACTTGTGTTAATTAGAGAAAAATTAGGAAAACGGCCTATTGGATTAAATAAGACAAACATTGATGATATTATAAATGAAAATCTGGCTCTTAGAATAGTTTTATCTCATTCAAATACAAATGAAAAATCTATTGACATGTTAATAAAAAGTTATAGGAAGTCTCATGATAAGAAAGGAGTAGGTTTTGATCAAATAATACATCATCTAGTTCTTTCGTTGTATATCCTATCCTATATATGGGTGCATGCTAATCTGGTTATATCCCGAGAAAGCATCTAGGAAGCTCATGAACTTATGCCCTGATGCACCGTCCACAAGACGATCAATACTCGGTAGTGGGTACGCGTCCTTTGGGATAGCTTTATTAAGGTCGGTATAGTTTGTGCACATTCTCCATTTTTCGCTTGGTTTTCTCACTAGCACCATGTTGCCCAGCCACGTGGTGTAATGTGCTTCTCTAATGAACCCTGCCTGTAACAACTTTTTTGCCTTCTCTTTGGTGACAACTCGCTTTTCCTCACCAAGCTTCCTCTTTTTTTGGGAGACTGGTTTCGCATCTTTGAAAGTGGAAAGCCTATGCATGATAATGGATTGGTTCACGCCCGACATGTCTGTGGCTGTCCATGCGAAAACACTAACATTCTTCTGTAATATCTGAGTGATGTGTGTAGTGTCTTCCTTTGACAGTGAGGTACTTATCCTGGTAGTCTTATCTTCACCCATCAAAGGTATGACTTGTGTCTCCTCTCGAGGCTCTACCCTAACTTCTTCCACTCGTGGATCAAGGTCAGCAATTGCAACGACATGGCTCCATTTTGCTCCCCTCTCTCTGTTGTCTTCTAACACTCTCACAACTGATTCCACCTTTAAGCTTGCCACATAGCATTCTCAAGCCACCTTTTGATCAATATGAACGGTGATGATATCTCCCGTAGGGGAAGGGAACTTCATGGTCTAGTGGGGTATGGACACTATCGCCCCAAGCAGGTTTAACGATGGTTTGTCGAGGAGCACGTTGTACGATGAATTGGCATCTACTAATAAATAACATATTCTGACACTCATTGCTAATGACTTTCCTCCCTACTCTAGTATAGGATATCTACTGAACTTCATTGGTCAACCAGTGTTTTCATGACTATGAAGTTTTCGATTTCCATAGTGATCACCATCAGATTATCTTGTAGAGGATCTACGCCCTTAAAATCAGCATTTGTAAATGCGATGGGCGACATCTTCCACCGAATAGGTCTGGATACTGCATTGACAACTTGGACAGCTCGTAGGTGCTTCCTCCTTGTTGTCGCCGATTACCCTCCCACCAGCGAATCCTCCTGCTATGGTGTTGATCACGCCTCTTATATTTGGATTATGAGTTGCTGGCTATGGTGACTGGTGTCGGAAAGTTCTCGCCCTTTCACCTATTCGCCTTCTCGACTCTCCTCGTGCTTCTCTTTGACTTTTGGAAGTCCGCTGCCTTCTTCTTGCCACTTCTAGCGGTTCACACACGAATTGGTTCAAGTGGCCAACCTGAATTAACTCCTCAATCTTGTCCTTTAGTGTCACGCACTTTTCTGTGTTGTGACTATAATTCTGATGGAAATGACAGTGTTTGGTGGTGTCTGCGTTTCGGGGAGTTGCTGCCCTCCTCGGGGTGGGTAGGAGATCCACACTGAGGGCTTCCTTAGTATCCACCCCCTATTAGTATTGAGAGGGGTGTAATTTGAGAACTTAGGCATTCTTATTTCCTTTGGTCTTGTTGGTAAAGGGGGGAAGGAGGGTCTTTCCTTCACCCATACCCTTTCCTGTTGAGGCTCTATTTTCATCTCCCCCCAAAGTCTCTCAGTTTTTTCAGCCGCATGAACTTGGCTGCTCTAATCCTCATCTCGTTCATATTAAGGGTTGGTTTCTTGCATAGACTGTCGGCGAAGGGTCCAGGTCGGAGTGCTGTTACCATGTGATGAAGGGCAACTTCTGAATTAAGGTTTTGGATTTGAAGAGCCACCTTGCCAAATATATCCATGAAAGCATGAAGGGATTCACCCCTTTTTTCTTGGATGTTGACAAGAGCAATTGAAGTCAGGTGGTGGGGTCTACTTGTGCAAACTGAGTCGTAAAGAGGCTCACAAGAGTTTTGAAACAGTCAACTGAGTACGATGCGAGCTTCGTGAACCAACTTAACGCCATTCCTTTCAATGAGGTGGGGAATACCCGACACATGATAGCCTCATTGGTGGTAAACAGACCAATATTAGTGGTATACACATCAATATCGATCTATTGTCAGCCCTCTTCACTTGGTCGGTAACTCCACGTTTATGATACCATCCACAAATGGGTGTCGCCTTTCTTCCAAGTTTGAGGTTTCGCTTGTGTGATAAGATACCTCATCTTCTTTTTCATGATTGTTAGTGTTCGTCTTTGAGCGACCCGATATCGTAATCACTTTGATCTTTTATGCCTTCTCGCCCAACAGCTTCTTCTTCATTTCATCATTCTCCTGCCTAAGAGCACGCAGGTCCTACTCGTTCTATTGTCTTAACGCGTAAAGCTCGTCCTCATTTTTTTTTGTGTCATTGCGTGCATTTCCTCTTCCCCCTTTTGCTTTATCTCTACCATTTCGCACTGCAGAGATAGCAGCAAAGTCATCAGGTCTACACCAGCCAACGCTCCCTCTTGTCTTTGATCGTTCACCTGACTACGGGGTGATACCATTCAAGCTTCTTGTTTCCACTCCCGGGCCCCACGGTGAGTGTCAATTGTTCTTGCACAAAGTTTGGGGACCTTTAGAGTCTTCTTCCACACAGCCTAAACAGTTCAAGCCCACTCTGCTACGATGTTCTCAGTCTCAGTCTTCCTCGTTCCGTAAGCACTTGTCGAAACCCGCCAAGTTCTCGCCCAAGCCATGATAGGGGGTGTACCTGCGAAGACACTCTGACGCTCAAGTCAATATTCAGTTATCAGAGCTAAGTGAGTTAAGATCCAATATACATACTTTGACCTACAATGACCACTTATTTATAGGATTCAAAATTGACTTAAACTTCATGTTATGTCAGCTTTTACAGAATGAGTCTCCAGAGGTTGCTTGTAAAGTGAGACTTTTGAGCTTACCTTCGTTAGAGAAGTTATCGGCTTAAGACGACAAGTAGTCGTCCAGACGGTACATATATAATTAAATATCTATTGACGAACTCTTGGATCTGATTCTACAATGGTGAATAACGATGAAACTCACTGTGTTGTTCCTTGATCAATTCTAAGCCCAAAGTTGAATCACATATGGTGGCTTAAAAACCATCATTCCACCATGAGTTTTCACCTTTAGGCTAGTACCAAGGCCAAATTACCATTGAATCCAAATATCCACTCAAGAGATACCAACAAACTTTATATCACCATGATTTTGAAGAGAATCTCAACATATTCAATTTATAACATTTAAATTAGACTGTGACCAACAGACCAAATGAAGAATTTGCAAGTACCATGAGTTACTGATATGCTTCTTAATATCAAATAACTTTTATTTTGAATATTATAATAATAATAATAATAATAATAATTTATAAAATATTCTTACAAATTGTTTATATTTTGCTCAGATAAAATTTTTTATCATAACAATATTGATATAGAAGTAAAAGATAAGGTAGGAGAAATATAAATATAAGATGTCTCAACTCAAGGCACTATAATAATATAAAAGCAAGTAAATCAAAATAAATATAACCAATGTGGAAATGAACAAAAATCATTTAAAACCGGTAAGAAAAAAAAAAGGAAAATCTCTATTTTTCCAGTTAAAATGTTTTATTATTACAAAAAAAAGACATATATGTGAAAGACTATTTTCAAAACACTAACCCCATTTTAAACCAAAATCATAAAACAATTAAATTGAGAAAAATATGTTAAATTTAACTATAATTAAATACAAAAATTTGTGTAAATATAGAAGAATGTAAGTAAAAAAAAAAAAATTAAATTTGTAAAAAAAGAAAACTAAAATCAGAGATACCTAATTAAAATTTGGTAAGCCCAATGAGGACACAGAATTTGTGTTCTTATGAAAAGGAGCCCAAATCCCAAATACTAGACTTGAACAAAAGAGAAGGAGGGTATCGGAAGCCCTAAACAAGGTTCCCAGTTCAAGATTGTGTGCAAGAAAGAGACAAGTCTTGTTCGGTGGAAGGAAGGGTAAAGTAGGAGGGAAGGGCAGGAAGGAGCAGAAAGCACGACAATGGAGGGTGGCAACAGCAACAACAACCCGGAGGACTTGGCGGTGGGGTGTTTGCTGTCGATCAGGACAACGTTGGGCGACGAATTCGAAGGCCAGGTTGTCACCTTCGATCGGCCCTCCAACATCCTCGTGCTCCAGGAACCTTCCAAACATGGCCCTCGTCGAAACATCAGGTTGCTCAAGGCTAATTACATCAAAGACTTCACCTTTCTTGGCCAGGCCGAAGACCCACTTGATCCCACCAACTGCTTCCTTGACCTCGCCGCTCTCCAAGCTAGGGAAGAAGTTGCCATCAGGTATTCTCGAGCAATTCTCCAACTTTTTGCTTTTTTCTAGTTTTCTTTAAATGTGTCTTTTATGAAATTCATGTGGGGCTTCAAATGATTTTTGGGTGTAGACAAGCAGAGGCTGATGCTGAGAGGATTGGGGTTGGTGTCACCAGCGAGGCGCAGAGCATATTTGATGCTTTGTCCAAAACGTAAGTGCTGTGTGAGTGAAATATAGTGCTGAACTAACCACTGTGGTGTGGATCGGGATTTTAGCTTTTGTCTAGTTTGTTTCCTGCCCTGTACTGTCTAGGGATTTTTTCTCTGATTATGTTATGAAGCAAATAGACTTCAGAGCATGACATTTATATGATAAAATATTTGTAGATTCTTGTAGAAATGTGTAGGATAAAGGAAATTAATAGATCGCGTCTTGTCCCTGTCAAGTAAGGATGAATATATTAATTGAGTAGAGAAACAAAAATAGGCAAACTGACTGATCTAGCAAATACATAAGGTAAACCTAGCCATGCTCAAAGTCGCATGCAGTTGTTGATGGCATCATTGGCATGGTATATGTGTTAAGTGGTGTGGAGTGGCCCTGGGGTTTTGAGCATATCAGTGTGTATTTGAGTAGTGATCTTTGCAGCGTTATAGTGGTGTGCTATAGCAAGACATATTGGACTTCAATATCGTGTTATAGTGGTGTAGTAGAGTACAGCAGCCTGATTACTACGGGATTTAAAATAGCAGAATGGTTTTCAACAGTGACTTTTTTCCTGCTATGTTCGATAATCCATTCTTGCCCGTAAAACAATGTTGTTTAGGTTATTTTGAGTAAAATTGTGTTTCTCGCTCTCATTTCTAATGCATTTGTTGCTTCACAAAAGTAATAGGATTTGAAACCTATCTTGACCGTTTTAATAAAGAGTTAACTATGTTTTGACTTCTATTCCTCATACTTTACAAGACTACCTTTTTCCTCCTTTTGTCCCTTTCTTCTTCTTCCTTCCAAGTTCACATTTAACTAATATTTCTCGTGTTTTTTTTTTTTTCTTACATTAATCCATGTTGTCTTTCATATTTTGTCTTCATTGCCATTCTCTTGTTGCTCCTAGATTGATGGTGATTTGTGCATAAACTGACCTTATTATTTATCATGAGTTCCTTTATTCTGAGTTTCTTTTTTGTTTCTGTTAGGTACAAGGGAAAAGAGAGGGATAAAATAGGGAGAGTTTATTCTAGAAGGAAATTAAAGAAAAAGGGAGCAGACAGTTTTGGTTGTTAGGATGGGTTGAGTAGACCAACCGAGTTAGGAGAAGGGGACTTTTTGGGAGGTTGATTGTTGACAGGATATTTTTGTGTGAAAGGAAAAGTGCTTCCTTTGTAAATTCTGTGTAAACTGCTGCTACAGAATTGAATACGATTTCTCATTCAACAAGTCTACTGTCTTTCGATTTTCTTTGCTATTTTTGTGGTGTGTAATTCTTTGGTTGCTAACAGTTTCACTGCCTATATGTTTAGTATATACATTATTTATCTTGTAATTGCAACTGAAAATGGAAGTTGTCATATTGCAAGTTTCTAAATTTAAATATTTTGGACCAATATTACAAAATGATGAGGAAATTAGTGAAGACATTGCACATAGGATATAAGTAGGACGGTTAACATGGAGAAAGGCATTGAGGTTATTTGAGATTGCCAATTACATACCAAGCTCAGAGGGAAGTTTTATCATGTTGCTATACATACGCCTATATTATATGGTATTAAATGCTAGGTTTTAAAGGGACAACAAGCAGTGTTGTTAAATAGCCACTCTAGTGTCTCTATAGCACTATTGCATAGTTTAATTTCTCACATTCGGAATTGCAACTCTGTCTAGTATTGCGGTCCCTATCAGTATTGAGGTTGTGGCATTCATCGTGTTTGCTCTTGTCATTTCTTTCAAGTCTTCAGCCAATTAAATTTTTTGAGATAATATAATGTTAATATAAATATATATATATATATATATATATATATATATATATATATATATATATATATATATATATATATTATATATTTTATATATTATATTTTTATTTTTATATTTA
>Ga0099825_1001462_pt1 | contig 30277 bp, 13 predicted proteins | sample SiratroredBW_FD_76838 | JGI IMG/M metagenome (GOLD analysis project Ga0099825, IMG submission 76838) | Root nodule microbial communities of legume samples collected from California, USA - Siratro red BW | ecosystem: Host-associated > Plants > Roots > Nodule | place: USA: California | collected...
AGTTCCTGAAACAGTCACTGTTTTCAATGTTCAAAGGACCTTGGAGCAAAACGCCACCGATATAGTTTATAACTGGCAGCATGTTGCACCAACCATCGACAACGACCTTTTCATTAGACTTATTTTGGATGTTGTGAACTGTACACAAAATGGAACAAGGACTGTAAGAGCTTCTTTCCTAGCTCTATTCCTTGGTGACTCCAAAAGCCTTGTTTCTCTCTTGAATGAGAAGTTCCCTCAGTTAGGTTTGAAGCAATCTGACTGCATCGAAACAAGTTGGCTTCGTTCCGTGCTGTTTTGGACAAGCATTAACATTACAGCACCTGTTGAGGTTTTGCTTGATAGACAACCACAATCACCCGTGAACTACTTGAAAAGAAAATCGGACTATGTACAGAAACCAATTTCCAAAGATGGTTTTGAAGGAATTTGGAAGAAGATGATTGAGTTGGAACATACAGTGTTTCAATTCAATCCTTATGGTGGAAGAATGGGCGAGATTCCATCAACAGCAACTCCTTTCCCTCATCGAGCAGGGAACCTATGGAAGATCCAATACAAAGCAGATTGGAATCGGGCAGGGAAAGAGGTAGCAGATCAGTACATAAAGTTGACAAGAAGACTTCACAAGTACATGACTCCTTTTGTCTCGAAGAACCCAAGAGAGGCTTTCTACAATTATAAGGACCTTGACTTGGGAATGAATCACAATGGTAAGGACAGCTACACTGAAGGAAAAATGTACGGAGTGGAGTATTTCAAGGATAACTTCAAGAGGTTGGTTGAAATAAAGACAAGGGTTGATCCTCGTAATTTTTTTAGGAACGAACAAAGCATCCCTACTCTGCCATATCGGAAGAGTCAGGATAATAGAAAACGTTAGTTTAACACTACTGGTGTGGAGAATGAATGGTGTGAAAATATCACCACCTTAGGATAATAGCCACGACTCACATGTTGTGATTAATTTCTGTAGTTTGTTTGGTACTTATTGGATTGTGGAAATAAGTGGTGTTTATAGACTACTTTGTTTGCTTTGATATTAAATTATGAAATAAACTGTGTTTTAATCCTGTACCTCTTGTGTGTTATTTAAATAGTTATATAACTAGAGACACAAATTTGCTAAAACTCTTTGTTCTCCAATTCATGCTTATGTATAAAAGTTGAGAAAATGAAAAATAAAGACAGAAATAAAATATAGGTAATTATTAGAAGCGGTGTCATATTAGACAATAATTGAAACAAACTAGTGAAATAGTAATGACGTTAGAAGAATGGTGAAGCTGAGGGAATTGGAAATGGAATTGGAATTGACTTATATGGTGATGGGGAGCAGGGAGAACACTGTGCATGACAGGGTCATTGTCAAGTTTTATGAAACAAATGCTTTGTTGGGCCTAAACTATTTATGAATTTTAAAATACTTTTAGCTCCAACACTTATTAACTAAGAAGCACCATTTCAAAATTATAAGCCCATTATTAGAATTTTGTTTGAATTTAAAGATGGGTATCAGGAAATGAAAAATAATATATTTAGGATTAGATTAACAGGTCGTTATATCTTGAGATTATCTTTATAAATTTTCTAAATGGGCTTCTTAATGAATAATCAGAGACTCAAGTTCTAATAAGTCCCTGTCTATTTTTTTCTTATATTCTTTGTATGACAATCGCCACAATATCTGCTGTTAGTCATCTTTTATGAAGGGGGCGTAGATCAACATAGATTGATTGGTTTACTTAATAATAGTAAATGTTCAGTTTGGAAGGAAAAAATATTTGGTAAAATTGTAAAATAAATTAGAAATAAATTTAAATGAAATAATAAATTATTTATTATTACTATTTTCTTTTTTCTTTTTACTTTTATTAATACTATATTATTTTTCTTATTTTATTATTATTATTATTATTAAAATAATTTAAATTTTATTATTTTTATTATATTATATTATATAATTGATCATACTTATTTTATGATAATAATAATATAAATATAAGTAAATTAATGATAAGAATTAGTTATATAAAAATATAATATTATTTTAATCAATTTTACGAAAAACGTTTTATAGAAAATAACTAAACATAACTTTTAAAATTGATTAACCTATATATACTTTGTCTTTTTCTTATTTTCAACTAATCAAAATTTATGTGAAAAAAGAATAAACTTTTGATTTTAAAAAGATAAATTAAAGTTATTAACTGTTTTTATTTCTTTTAATATATAAAGTCTTTAAAAAAAATCAGTTAAACACAAGTGATTAGGTAGATATAATATCTCCAATTTGAAATAAGCATATGAAGGATTGTGTATAAATATAATTTAATAATGGATAGTATATTATATTCTTCACAAATCCTGGCATAGTTACGAAGAAAGTTGGAAGGGAAGATTGCATCTCATTTTTTATTTTTAATTATTTTTTTATTCTTCGATTATTTAACTTCAGTGTCTTTCTTTAAAGTGCAACAAATCTGTGGTTGGAAATAAGCAGGCGCTTAGTCCGATAAATCTCGACGCGCCAAGTTTTATTTTCCTATTAAAACATAATTTCATCGGTAGTTATTACTTTGGCTCGAAGGATTCACGTGCACGATAATAAATGAATACGAAATTTCTTAGTGAATAGATCGTTTTTACTCTTGTGTGAACACGAAATACTTAATCTATAATATTATTTCAGTGAATCAGGAAACAGGTTAGCCAAATAAAAACATGTTCCTCAGAAACATGTATAGAGCAATAAACAACATAAGAGCAAAAACAGTAAACTAATTACCAAGATTGCTTACATTGAGTGCTTGTGTGTGTCTGTGTATGATATAGTACTAAACATTGCCAAAGGATCATTGGTTGCCCTTCTAGTTTAAGGCTTACAACTATGGCCTAACTTTACAACTAATTAACATGAAGAACATCCTTGTTCCTTTTGTTCTCTTGATGACATCGAAGTTGATGGTTGCAAATTGTGTCCCATGATCTGAACTTGGGATTCATATTGAACTGGAGTGGAAGAGAAGAGGTAGTGGCACAGTGGTAGCTTGGTGATGAGAGCAAAAGAAGTGAGAATACTGGTGAAGTGAGGTAAACATGTTAGTGGGTTTTGTAGGTGACAGGGAAAGTGGAGGAAAGGATCTTCCTCGCATATTCCTTACTCACTCAGCTTTGTGTTTGCTTTTCTGTCATTCACTCTTTTTATACATCTTTTTCTAACATAATCTCACATCTGCATTTTAGGAATCTACTCCAAAAATTCTCCCTACTCACATTTATGTGTTAAGGATGTCACCATACCTAAATTTAATTTGGTTATATCTTAAAACTATTCGTAATTAATAAACAAAATTTCATAAATATGAATTCGGTTCTCTATCATGTGTAAAATCTCATCCAATAAGTATGCATATATGATTGGGCTTGTACTTCTTGCATCCCTATATTTACTAACTGCAGCCCAATACAAAAACAAAAAGACCAAAATACCCTTCCCTATGCACCATGCCACTTACACATTCGTTCTCCATCGCGCAGTGTATTCTTCGAGAGGAAGAAGAATAAGAGAGTGAGGGTTGTCCTGGAAACTCATTTTGGAAGTTATCATTTATGTTCTGGAATGCTTGCTCCAAAAATTTATTTTCTTCTAGAAAGCTTGTTCCAAAACACAAATGTGTTTTGGAAAACTTTTTCTACAAAGTTTTGTTCTGAAAATTTTATTAAAGAATGTTTATTCTGGAATATATTTCACATGTTACGGAAAGCTTGTTTCAGAAATTCCATTCCATAATTTCTCATCTACAAATCATGTTCTGAAAATTCTAAAAGCTTGTTTCAAAAGATTTTCGGAACAGGTAATCCAAAAGCCACTTTTACAAAAAATAAAATGGTAATTTAAAAAATTATGTAGGTGCAGTTAGAAATTCTGGGAAGTGCAGGAAGAAAAACCATATGGTTGCCGTGGAATGTGGTAAATGGCCGATAACATGACGGATTCTTTCTGCACCCCAATACCCTCGTCCTGCACCTCTATAAGTTTTAAAAATGTCAAAATTGTCCCTGTAAAAATGACCAAAATGACCTTTTGTTTTTTTTTAAAAAAAAATTACTGAACCGAATGTCTTCCATCCGGTTTATATTTTGGTTTTTTTCCAAAATGTAAACCGGACACGGGGCATCCGGGTTCATGCGAAGTTTATCTTCTCCGATGCAGATCACCGTCGATGACAACCCAATAATCAAATTAACTATCCTAATCATCAATACCACTCATAAATTGCTAATAAACATATTTTTTTTTTTACTTTTCACTTGTTTAAAACTTTAATTCAGATTGACCCAAATACGTAGCTTCTCCTCCCAGATCTGCGATGCGAATGTTGCAGACTCTTCCCCACACGCACAGATCACTTTTGTTGATAGTGAAGTGAAAAGGAAGAATGAAGTGAATAAGAGTGGTTAACGAGGTAAATGAGGATAGAAAATATTTTAGTCTTTTACCATTTATCATTTAAAGATATATTTGTATTTTTTACTGAACTATGAGGTGCAGGACGAAGGTGGTATTGGGGTGGAGGAAGAATTCGACCTGACCCAGAGGCTATGCAACAAAGGCCCACTACAATAATTGGACCTGACCCAGAGGCTATGCGGTGCTTCCGAAAATAAAGCACAATATTGTTGGTATTTGCAATAAATAATATATATATATATATATATATATATATATATATATATATATATATTTTATAACACATAAATTAATGTATTTATATATATATATTAAAAAATTAAAATAAAAAAAAATATTGTTTGTATATAAAATAAAAAATATATATATATATATATATATATATATATATATATATATATTTATTGTATAACGCATCAGTTAATGGATTAATATATATTTTAAAAAAATTCAATATAATGAATCATGTTATTTGTCTTGCCATGAAAGTTAAATTAATTAATAGCAATATAGAAGCATGAAACATGAAATTTGGTGCTCACATATATCACTCCAAAAGGTGAAGCATTTATCTTAGTACATATGCCCTGAGTCAATGAACATTTCAGTAGTTGATCAATTCATCAATGATAAAGTGAAAATGAGCAGTTTTTAGATGGGATGAGGGATTAAATGATTCAAATTCAAACAATGACAGGTGAAATAGTTTATCAATACCTATGTTGAATATATCTCTGTAGAAATTGAATGCAATTATACACAGTTACAAGTTCACTGTTATTGCTACAATCTTTTAGATAATTATATCTTTCCATAATCAATAATGAGTACCGTTCAAACAATAGATATTTGATAATATATTAATAAAAACAAGACTAAGTTATATATTGATATCTTAACATGACATTTTGACTATTTAGAGAGTGAAGATGATGAGGAAATTTCTTTGAATTTATTATGAGAATTTTACCCATCCATCTCAATCAAACCATCATGTCTTCATACCTCACTACTGCAGACAGTGGAGAATTGTTCAAACCTGTCCGTTTATCTTCTGCCAAACTTTTAAATTCAGGTATTCAAATCAAACATGATTTTATATATTAAATGATCTTTCAGTGAAAAACAAATTATTTTATAATACGAACATTACAAATAATAATTCTCACCGACTAACAGAAAAATAATTTAACATTTAGTAAGGTAATATTATAGAATACTATTCCACGGAAGATAACATATCATTCTGTTTTTTTTTTTTTTCTTTTTTTTCAAACTAAGATTTTTAATTTATGTTGACTGTGTCCTCTAGAAATAACCTCATTGGATTGATCAATTAAAATGAAAAGAAAAGAAAGAAAGACTAGTCCCTCACTCACGTATACTTCAAGTCGAAGTTTGACTCCAGTAGATCAATCAATAACATAAAAATTCATTAAGCAGTTATCTTTAAGTTATGCAGAAATATATGCTTCTTCTAATAATCTGGTATAGATATTGGGATCAGTGTTTTAGCCACAATGGTTCTGCAACTACCTTTTCTCGTCATCATCATCTTCATAACATTGCCTATGTATGCTCTAGCATATTCTATTGAATTATATACTCCGGCTTTTTCTTCACCCGAGTATACAAAACCTGGGTGTAGTTCCAGATGTGGAGGTGTTGACATCTCTTACCCCTTTGGAATGAAAGATTCGAAATGCTACGGAGGCAAGTGGTTCGAAGTAGAATGCAGAAAAACTTCTCACGGAAAAAAACCCTACCTAAAGTCTTTAAATCTGGAGGTGAGAGGCGTTGACTTGCATAAGGTTTATATCATGAATCCAATTTTCCACTGGAACTGCCCAAGCAGAACAGCGAAGCCAGACGTAATAAACCTGAGAGGAAGCCCTTTCGTGTATTCCCAGGACTCGAACAAATTTATGGCCATTGGTTGCAACAACCTTGCTTTTTTGCAGTCCAATGGGTCCAATGTTGCTTGTTGTGTGTCCATTTGTGATGACTGTGAAAAAGTCGACGATAACTTCAACTTGGCAAGTGAATATAGTTGCAGTGCAAGGTACTGCTGCGAGACTTCACTGCCCAATTATCTTTTAGAATATAACGCAACATTTCAAGATTTTAACTTTAACACCGAAAACTATAATACTGTGAGTCAAAACTGTAGTTATGCGTTCATTACATATCGGAACCGGTTAGATTATTCTGAGTCAAACAATACGGATTATGTTCTTGCAATGCTTGAGTGGGAGATTTCGGACAACACACTCCACAATTCTACCCTTCAACTCCTCTCAGAATCAGATTATGTCAGTTGTAATCGCTCTACGCAAAGCGGAACCTCTGGTTGGAGATGCGACTGCTTAGAAGGCTTCTATGGCAATCCCTACCTTGCAGGAGGCTGCACTGGTGTGATCTCTATGCAGTAACTTTACTTTACATTGTTGTATAAAATAATTTATATACTACATGTTTTCGTTTTATCATTGTTATATGCACACATCTTTAAAATATTTTCTAATATCTAAGTACAGTACAACTTTTGCTATCAAATTAATTAATTCCATGCAGTCTCACCATGACCCTTTTAAGTTCAAGTTTACCTCAAGAGATTAATATATACATGTAAGTTAAAACCGATAATCTAACTTGATTTCTGATGTTTCAGCCCTCCCAGGTCACAACAATAGTCAAGCGAAGAAGTGGGCTATAGTAGGTACGTATTAAATTTATAAAGGCAGTTATCAAGACTAAATATATATAAAAATAGATTTAGACTGATAAATTTTTCTAATTATAACGGAAGAAAACTAAAAATAAAGTTTCTACAAATTAACTTATATAAGTAATTTTATTTTGCGAGAGAAATTAATTTTATTTTTATAAGTATATATTTATGAAAAATAATATCTAAATATAATTATATAGTTTTTTGTATTTTCCAGATCGTTAACTACATCACTGTGAATTTTCGTTTTGTTAGTACTATAGATGCATGCACAACAACTTTTGTAATGGACAAATTACAATCCATGAATTTATTGTGACAAATTGCGTAGGAGTTTCGTCAAGTCTGGGATCTGTCATTTTTCTCCTTGGTCTATGGTTTTTGTATAAGGCTGTAAGGAAGAGAGTGATAGAGAAACGCAAACAGAAGTTCTTTAAAAAGAATGGTGGTTTGTTGCTGCAACAAAGAATGTCATCTAATGAAGCTAATGTAGACAAAGCTATTCTCTTTAGCTTAGATGATTTAGAGAAAGCCACTGACCACTTTAACATGAATAGAGTTCTTGGAAAGGGAGGGCAAGGTACCGTTTACAAAGGAATGCTAGTAGATGGTACAATTGTTGCAGTGAAAAAGTTTAAGGTGGAGGGAAATGTTGAAGAATTCATCAATGAGTTTGTCATTCTTTCACAAATTAACAATAGGAATGTGGTGAGGTTGTTAGGGTGTTGTTTGGAAACAGAAATTCCCCTACTTGTTTATGAATTCATACCTAATGGTAATCTCTTTGAATATTTGCATGACCAAAACAAGGAGTTATTACCAATGACGTGGGATGTGTGTTTGAGAATTGCCACTGAGATTGCAGGAGCCCTATTTTACTTGCACTCAGTTGCATCTAAACCCATTTATCATAGAGATATCAAATCCACAAATATATTGTTAGATGGAAAATATAGGGCAAAAATTGCAGATTTTGGAACATCCCGAGTAATTTCTATGGAAGCTACTCATCTTACTACAGTTGTTCAAGGTACCTTTGGATATTTGGATCCGGAATATTTTCACACTAGTCAGTTCACGGAGAAAAGTGATGTGTACAGTTTTGGAGTGGTTCTTGCTGAACTTTTAACAGGCCAAAAGCCAATATCACCAGTAAGGTGCGGAGAATTCAAGAGTTTAGCTTCATACTTTGTTGAGTGTATGGAGGAGGACAATCTGCTTGAGATTATTGACAAAAGAGTTGTGAAAGAAGCAGAGAAAGGACAAATCATTGCCGTTGCTAATCTTGCTAAAAGATGCTTAGAGTTGAATGGAAAGAAACGTCCAACTATGAAAGAGATCACATTTGAATTAGAAGAGATTCATAGATTGGTTAGGAAGAGTAATGCAGAGAAAAAGGGTGACGAAGTTGAGCTTGCTCCAGTTGAAGATTGCAATCCTTGGGATGGATATTCTACGTCAAATTCATGGTGAGTTTTCTTGATTTTGTTCTTCTAGTGTAATATATACAATCATTATGGTTATGGACATATTTAACATAACCAATTAATTGTTGATTATGACTCGTTTTCAGCTGTTCATCTTCTGAGTGATGGTTGTGAGAAACTCCTCGATGCATGTTCATCTTCTCCTCCAAGAAGGGAGCTACACGTACTCATTTTCAAATAGTGATAGTAGAAATGCTTTATAAAATGCCTATGCTGAATGCAGCTAGACATGTGTTTATGGTGGAGTCTGGAGTAGTGCCTTTTGTAATTGCACATGTATTTATAAGCTCAGTTGTTATTGCTACAGTTTTTATATATGTATTTTCCCTAGCAAACCTAATTTGCACTAATAAATGAGCAAAATTTCAAATAATAATTAGTTATTAATATATTTTAATAAAAATGAGTCCAAGTAGTTGACATGAAGGTTGAGGGGTTAGTTTTAAATTGGAATAATGGGTTATTAGCCGTAGATTTCCTAATTTAAAAATTAAATATTAGTAATACGATACCCAATCTGGATTGACAAATGGATCTCTTTTCATTTCTCCGAACCCGTTTTAATTTTAAGGATAAATTCTTAGGTTGGGTATCGTATCACTAATATCTAATTTTTAAATTAGGAATGAGTATGTATACATAGACTGTCTCTTTTATATACGTCTATGTTTTAAATTATTAAAATAATATATAGTTTATTAATAACTTAAAAAATTTATATTAACTTTTTTAAATTTTAATTTTGTAATTTATTTATTAGATATATATTTTATTATTTTTATTTTTTTAATTAATTGATATTTATCTAATTATTATTTGATATTTTGATTTGAAATTTATGTAATTATAATTTCTTTTTTGATATTTCACATTGAAAAAAAATATATGTATCTTTTGATTATTAGATCATTGATAATGTTATATTTTATGCACTATAATCTATTTTTTTAAAATTATTTAATTAATATTTAGAACATTAAGATACGAGTATCAGTATCTACCTATTAAACAATTTTGGAATATACAAATTAACTTGAAAATAGTTGTGAAAATCGTATTTATAGATACACTATTTTAGATATAAAAAAAGTGAAAAATATTGTAGCTAGGATGATCTTTTCGGAATAAATTTAATGTTCTTTCATCTCACGACGACCAACTTTTATCAATTTTTTATAAACTTCAGAGAGCAAATCATTAATCTTGGAGATTATACCACCATTACGATGGATTTTCTTAAATTGTTTTACCTATGTGAAATTAAAACCATTTTCAGTAGACACATGTGGGAATGTTTAACTACCAAAAGCGTAATAATGGTAGCCAGGAGGTGGCTTGTGAAACTATGAAAACTAGCCTGTTAATTTAAAAACCTGGTTTAGTCAAAACAAAATTTTAATAATTATTCCGAGTTTTACTTTTTAACTTGTTTCATATGAAAGTAGACTCAGAATTTTCCAACAAGTATCCACTTTACTCAAATCAGATTAAAAAACACTGCAGACTTCCTAAAACTAAGTTGTTAACCAATTAGCAGATAATTAATTAGTTCAAATAAAAAAAGAAAGTTACCGGACAATTAAAATGCTCAATGCTTGCCCAATAGATATTTGAAGATTCCCAATTTATTACGACTTGGATCAGATCAGATCCATTAAATCATGCCCTTAATATCTATAACCAATTATAAACGATTAATTTTCTTTTAACGCTTGTGATTTATATATAAGCTAATATTAAAGAATTTATAGTATTATTTTTCGTGATCACCTCTATATTTTTGTGAAGTTTTTCTGCTACAAAGTAATAATAATAAGCTTTTTGCTTATTAAAAATATTGAATGACTCCGAAACACTTAAATTTCATCATCATTAATAATAAAAAAGAACATTTTTAATCTCTCATTTGCAATATCTTTATAATCCTTCAACTTTTAATCCTAGAGTAGATATTTCTCTTCATCTTCAAATTCTTGAGGATGAGGTATATCACTAAGGGCGAGCTATATACCTTATGGGTAGGATCTTGCAGTGTACAAAGCAAATCACTACCAAATACGACATTACAAAGATTATTGTGATCTATAAAAGTCGTGTTGTTTCTAAAACCTATGTAAAAATGTGTATTACAATTAAATCAAACAATTTGTGGGGCTACAGAGAGGAGGGCCACATGTCCAAGGAAAAAATGCCCATTGATTACGTATAACCACAGACACGGTACTTTGAAAGTCATTTATGCTCAAAGACCATGAAATGATGGTACTCACGTCCGTGGCACGTCCTTGTGAATGAAAGTACTTGAATTGAGCATGACTATTAGCTACTTAATATTGTGTGTAGGGACACTCAGATAAAATTTGGTATTCTTGAAGTCATCCAAGAGTGGGTTGTATCCATCCTTGGTTCTCGTTTTTGTGGGTAAACCAAACTCCTCCATGAAAGATGATGTTTCCAGCTACATCAAATATAAATCATTTAGCTAGAGAACACTAAGTTGCTAACCATTTGAAGCAAAAACACATCTGGTATAGTCTTACCGTAATTGTTCTCCTTTTCTTTCCTTTTTTTGATGTATGATCACCAGGAAGTTTTAGCCACCCAGAACAATAATGATCCATTTGCTCCAAGAGCCAGAAGTCTGTAGGAAAGAAGATATCAGCGTCACCCTGCAAAAGATAAACACATGCTTTAGTACAACCATGTATTTTTAGAAGTTCAGAAGAAATTGTTCTATGACAAGACAGCATGCGTAAATAGTTCTCTACTTCAGTGAAATGGTGATAGAGCTTAAATAGTTATATGTTGCAAGTGGAAGCAACAAAACGATCCAGAAATTACTATGAAATACCCAATCACTTGTGATTAGTAAGAGACAGGCCAGTAATATAAATCACGGGGATAACTTTTAAAACATCAGTGCATCTTGCAATTTAAAGAAAACTGTTAAAAGAATTGCAATTTAAATTACACCAGTACCAAGACATTTATGCTCCCAATGCTTCAGGTTCTTCATATTATTACACCACCAAGGCATTTATGCTCCCAAACAGCCTTTTAAGTTCCTTCTAAGGAAATATATGTTTGTAATTTAGATCGTTCGTGATCACTTGTAACTAATGAAAACGGATTCCTCTAGAGTGGGGCAACAATGCATAAAAGCAGTTCCTAGCCTGTTTGAAGGGAGTTTCTATCAGTGATAAATAAATAAATGGATAAAGCAGCTTATTGGTTCTTCTAAGCCGCTTTGGCTCGCACTTGTATAATTTCTTATCCTCCCTCGGATGTAAATTTGACTCTTAACATCTTTTAACAAATAACAATCTAAAAAGGGAAGTTCCTACTTCCTAGGCCATAAAGTTTGTATTAATAGACACATTTTATTATGCCATACGAACATAAAGTGTAAAACTTCTAGTACGTTCAAATTGCCATGTTCAACGGCTTTTGTAAGCCATTACCTTTACCAAATCATGAGTGCTTCGGCATAATTTACGAAATAATACTTCAAACATACTATTAAATTTAAGCAAGATTGTCTCAAGCAACAAATAGAGTATCCACTTATAATGTACGAATCTAGACAAAGTTAACACGTGAGAATAAGGGAAAAAAATTGAAAATGAAAGAAGCTAGAGGTAAAGTGAACCTTAGCCTCCATATAACTGTCATAATCTGTGCTGCTCCCATCTTTCTGCCATTCATAAGGAAAACTCAGTTAATTAAACTTCTCTCTAAAATCTACAAGATGCAAAGCACAGACAACAGCAGTTTTGTTAAAAGTATAACAAGAATATACTTTAGTTGAAACCAAGGGAGCTCTTTCACCAGGTAACTTCACATCTGGCAGATAGCTGAAATCAGAAGCAATCAAAGACATCTTTGGTAACACCTCATGGAGAACGTCAAGTAATTTCTGGAAAAGTGAGACGATAATAAATACAATAATCAATTTATATGTGAGAGACTTAGGGAAGATTTAAGAGACTCTTACCAAGCAACCAGTTGGCAGCCAACATCTACGTGGTTTTGGGTAAACCTTAGACCAAATGCTTTTCAGAGTGCTAGGTACTGCAGTGCTGTGAGTTTTGTTGGTTTTATCCAAGTCCATGATCTCAACACAACGTGTGATTAGTGAGTCTTGGATTGGCTTGTATAACTCACTGAACGTTGCACTAATAAAGATAGAAAATGATGGGTGATGTTTAATTCTCATTTAGGTTGTATAAAAGAGGCCACAAAATAATGTTATGATTTAATAATCACTTAAATGATAAACGAAAACATCTTTGTTCTTTTTTACTTTGTGGTTACTACCCTTTCAAATGAGAGAAAAATAGATGATGTTGAAACTGTGTCTTGACTACACATCGGTGTCCAGTTTTGTATAATAATGCAATAAATACAAATAAATATAGGAGATAATATTCCTATTTACATCATATAATATGCCTAAAATTATAAAGATCCCAATTAAATAAGGAAACATATCATAGAATAGAAAAATAAAAATAAATCCCAACATGTCGTCAAGGATACTCCAAAATATTTTTGGATGTAGAAAAGATATCATCAAATATTCCCTAGATTTTCTAACACTTCCTCTCAGGCTAAATCTTACTAACCTTTCAACTTCTTGCAAGAAAAACAATTCATTTTTCCATAAATAAAAAAAGTTAGAAAACATAAAAACTGAGTTCCACCAAAAACAATTGTTGGAAAGGTAAACTCAGGGATGCTGGAGAAGCCAGAGAGAATTGCTACCAAGATAGCTAAGCCAAATAACCATCAAACTAAGAAATTTCTTGGCAAACAATCAAGCAAAGCAAGGTCCGACTTTCCCAATCTCATTTGGAAGCTTGAAACCAATATAAGTGGAGAACCAAAATATTTAAACGTGAAAATAAGTCTGACAACAACATCTCGCACAGAGAACTAGGCTATTATTAGCCATAAACAACACAATTCACCATCGGAATAATCATCTGCAGGAATAGAAGTGACCACCCATAAATATGATTTATTTGTGGCAAAAGAGTCAATGATCGTGGATGGGAAAAGAAGTCACTGTAATGGTCCATTGGTGGGAAAAAAAGTTCCATAACAAACACCGAAGTAGAAGACCATCGGTCTAGCTATGCTCATACCAGTAGAGGAAATCTTCGGATGTAGCAAAAGTTGTCCGCGAATTATCAATGGACTGAGTTGTAGTACTAGAGGAAGCCATGATCAAGAGCAAAAGGGTAACAACCCTGAAAGGAGGCAAGCACAAGGTGTGTCGCTAGAAAAGTCGGTGCTGGCAAACATTACCTATTGGGAAAGTCAACGTTGGTGAACAACATTTGCCAGAGATTTTTCCACTGGTAAACCAAATTAAGACATAGCAGAAAAATGATAGTCACGTTGAAAAGATGAGACACGATGGAAGAGGAGACTAATTGGTTCAGCTCTAATATGATGTTTTTAAAGAGAGAAAAATAGATGCAAGCGATATTGAAACTGTGAGTACACAATATTGAAGTCCCTTATATATAGAGTTAATGAAACAAATACAAATAAATATACGAAATAATATTCCTATTCATATGATATGATTAGACCAATAATTACAAAGATCCTGATTAAATAAGAAAGCAAATCATAAAATAAAAAACATCTAGAATATTCTAAAATATAAAAAAAATATCATGAGATACTTGTTAGATTTTCTAACAGCAACTCCCTAATGAGGCACTAGAATATGCGTCAAGGGGTATGTGCACCAGTATGTTCAGCATCCACACATAAAGATTAGACTTACTGGTCATGCTGCCTCTCAACCCAGACTTCCATCCACGAGGAAATTTGATTCTCTGCATAGATAAGATCATGTGGAAGATTATCAAGTACCTACACAAAGTAAATTAATTGTTGTTAAATATCTAAACAATAATAATAAAAATGCATCATTAATGAGAAAGAAAACACCAGCGGAAGACGATCTCTAGTCTGCAACATTTAATACCAAAATTCTTAGCAAAACACACGCAATTGACTCATATTTTTTATGATGCGTTTGAATTGATAATGGCAGATAGCCAAATTCCAGATCTTAGCCTCTATAGGAACACTACCAGCACGAATTTTTAATGCCAAAAACTGTAAAATGGGGCCTTGAACCATGAGAACAGGCTAATCAGCTGTTGGTAGGTTCCCAATACTGGCTATTATCATACATGTATGAATTAAAGCAGCTTCTGGCCACACCTGAATGGCTGGTTGCTTGTAGTTGGTCATTTCACTAACAGCAGTTCAGAGTTTAGCAATTACAGTTAACAACCACTGTATTACAGCAGCCCAATAAAACACAACATCATAAATTGGCAGCACCAAATTGGGGACTTTTGGGTTCATCAACATCTACAAACTAATTTAAGTATTTGAAATCACAATGAAAGTTAAGCATCATACAAATCATCATAGACACTTGCTCTGTTGAAGCCACAGAATAGTGCCCTGTAGCAGGACCATAGCAGAACAGCAGAGCAAGGTAGCCATAGGAGGCTATGGAAGTCAAATAGTCGAGTTTTCAATAGTGGCCACTGCAGCCAAAATGTGGCTTTTTGTTTAATATAGAGACACTACCATGATATAAGCTTCTAACCAATTTTATCCCATAAAACATCACTGTTTAGGGTTTTAGAGGTACAAAATGTGCTTGCTCCCCCATTTTCTAATACATTATTTGCTTCAGAGACAATAGGATTTGAAACTCTTCTTTGACCATTTCACAAGTTTTAGATCATAAGTTTAAAACAATTGAAACAATATAAAACACACCTCAAGCATTATTACCCAACATGGTTGTAGCTCCACCTGCCCTGTAAAGAAGGGAACAATATTAGCATTACTGCATAATCTTATCCTGCAAATAAGTCACCCACCACACATCCAAAATAAGAGGCTGGAAGTTTGAGAAAATTAACCTTTTAAGGGCAAGATAGGTAAATAATTGAGGCCAATATACCATAATAATTCTATCAATCTAGAACAGTCAGTTGGCGTTATTAGAATATACAAAAATATTCACTTAGTATTATCTTGATCATATATCTTAGCATGTCTTGTATTATTCGTCAGGATTAGTTTAGTTTCTTATTATTTCTTACTATTGGTTACAATATTCCCTTATCTCATGATATTTATCCTTTTAAATTAGGAGTATGGTTAGTATAAATAAACATTAGTGTTCAAGGTTTTAAGAACCTATACCTCATTGTAATCCATCAAAATACTCAATACAATATTATCCAAAGTCTCACTCTCCCCCTTTTCACCCCTCTAGACCTAAAACCGCATACAGGTGTCAACAGCAATATCTAAAGCTTGTCTAGCATCTAAAAGTGCACCATCATCCATCCAACTCATTGGTGTCCACTATCTCCTCTTCTCCCCTCCTCCACGACATTGCACCCTAAGAAAAAGTAGAAGCTCACACCCTCGTATACAAATTAAACATTTGAAAAGACAATAAAGCAACAAGTGATTTCAATTTAAGCATTCCTCAAGCATTAAGATTTCTAACAACACAAGTATTGATACAACAATAGGATCCTGAGTACTAGAGCACTGCGGAATAGGAAAATTAAGTAAATAATGGAGATGAAAGACATAACAAAATGTGTTAAAAATAGCAATATCCTTGTATCAGTCATTGAGGAAAAATAAAACGAACATATTTATTGTTCCATTGTTGCCGTTTTGTTATAAATTATTAATAATAAACAAGGCGGTAAAATACACCTAGTGAATGAGGCTTCCAATTAGTAAGATAAAGGGAAAATGTACACAACCTTACTCACAAGTAAACGGGTTGTTTTCAAACATTTGGACACATTACCTCCAAGTCACATGGAGCCACCCTAATAGTTGCAGACCCTCAGCAATAATAATAATGAAACATTTAAATAATATAATAGTAAAAACAATAACTATAGGATAGCTTAATCTTTATATAGCCACAATAAAAATTATGCAATTCGGAAGAATTATAATAGCAGTCTACCCCATCCACTCCGGTCAGCAGCATCACGACATTCTACCCTGAACTTTGGTATATGGCTGCGCACTTCACCAACAGTTTCTCTTTGCACCTCAGCAAGTGAAGGACTAATCTCAACTGAGCTGTGGTAAAAAAACAGGACATTAATTCAGCTGTGAATCATATGATTCCAATAAAAGATAGACACACAAGACAAATTTACTAAATAGTGAATCTACCGGTGACTGACTGTGGGGCAGCTGCCCCTACTAACTTTAACATTTGTAAATATAATACACATGTAACTATAAATTACTATTATAATTTGAAATGTAGTAAAAATTCATAATATAAATACTGCCCGCACAAATCTCTTCCTAGTCTAATTATTTTCACCCTCTCAGTTAGACATTCACACTATTTCTCTTCTTTTCAATGGATATACATTATTCCTGCAAGGCCGCAACTATCAACAGCCTGGCCCATCTAACCCGTCAAAGCCAAGCCACATTGGTCCAGCACATTCTAGGCGTAATATTTAACAACCCGGCCTAATCTGGCCCAATGGGCCAGACCAATTTTGACAATTGTAGTTGAGTGCATCAGACATTGAAAATAATTTGTAATTTACAAGAAAACTACCTCCAGAATTTTTCCAAACAATCCCATCCAAATCGGCTGAGAATGGAATACAGTCAAGTAAAATCAAAAGGGACACAGCTTCCCAAAATTTCATATATATTACATTGACTATCAAGGCACGTACGTGTAAGTCATACTGTTATAAACTTTTGCAGGAGCATTCAACATTATGTAATCCATTATACCCTTGGCACAAGTTCCAGATCCACCACCAATTTCATATATCTGATTGCAAATTAGAGGATAGTATCAACTACTGATTGAAGTAGTAAAAAGTAACAGGCCTGTGTAAACAATAAATTTAAGATGCGTACTACATTATTATCAAAAAGAAAATGAGGGTTATTGATAAAATATAAAGGTATGAAACACGCTTATATAGAAGTGAAACATTATCTACTAAGTCTGATAAGTGGTTTAGTGCTGAATAGCAGCAAATGCAAGACTCTCATATAGCCAGCTTCTGAATGAAAAGAGAAGTTTAGATTGGGGGAAAATGCCAGATGAACCTAGACAAGAAACACTGATCAAATGCAACAAGATTGCAAGACACTTACTTTTAGAGGAACGGAGAAATTTGCAGTGCGCATGATGGCTTCAGCGATAGCATGAGCATACCAAGGCTACAAAAGTAAATGCATACAAAAAATAAACACAAAAGAGCTAGAGCAGTGCATAGAAATACATAATTGGAAATATTAAGAGAAACAAAAATATTATTTAAGATTCTACGGCTGTTTCAAGCACCAGAAACTAATTTCAGTATAAATTAATAAACCGAAGAAAACTACTTACACAAATCCTAAAAAGTTGCATACCAAAGTTTTCATGTCCAATATGTGCCTGATTTTCCATTTAGATTCCAATCATGAATTGGGTGAATTGTAAATGGTAGAGTAAATTGGGTAGGTATCACACAGGATTGTTGAAAGAATTTTGTAACTATATTTTCAACATCCAATTTTTCCTTGTGGGTTTTGTAGTTTTTGGGAATCTAATTCAGACTTGGTCCTTCAGTCCCACTGTTTGTGTGATGCCTAGGATAATTTTTCTTCTTGTTTTCAATTTTAACTTAGATGTCTTGCATAGTCAATTCTTGCTGAACTTTCCCTAAATGCATCCATCTTAACACGGCAAATTTGCAGGTAATGTTCACAGCGCCAAAACAGACACCAATTGAACCTTTAAATCAATTTCTATAGGTTGCAGCACTCTGTTGAGAAGAAGGTTGAGCTTGACCACGATAATAGCTCTTAATGATTGAACATTCATGGAAAATATAAATTCTTGATTAAATAAATTATTTGAAAACATATAAAATTTCTACATACAAAAGTGAGAACCATAAAAACCACATTCTGAGTCATTATTCTACATATTAAGGACTAGAAAATCTTTATCATATCGAGAGGGTACCTTAAAAAGTTCCACTGGTGTAAACCATGATATGTCACTCTGCCTGTAAATATTATCCAAGTATTTCATATAAGCTTTACGGCCTGAAATGTCACCACCCGATAGCATTAGTACAAACCACGGAAAATTTATAACCAACGTAAAATTGAGTTATTCAACTTCTTAAAAATATAGCAAGCATTTGAACTGAAATAGTTTGGGAATTTTGAAAGTTTTTTGCCTTTAATCCAGAGAACAGATCAACTGTCCGAACTGAAACAATCCGAAAGCAGAATATTGAAAAGCTAATTCCCTGTATCATGACTTATAACTGACAGTCAAATTTGCCAAAAAGGTCATTATCAATAGGGTGAAGTACATTATTTACTCTCCTTCAGACATAGTAAAACAAAATTAAGTTCATAATAACAGTATTAATTAATTCTCAAAAATCAATTAACCGAAAATAGATTAACAAATGCATAGAGCGAGACCTTGAAGCTGATTGAACTTGATAGCATTAGGAAGAACTCCAACGGAGCCCGATCTTCGAGAGAAGTAGCCATGTAAGGGGTGGTAGAGTGCGGAATGAATAAAATCCCGAACCTGGTAGAACAACAGTGGGTGGCAATGGCGCAGGCATGGCTTACAAATTTGAATTCATGAGAAGATAACGGTTTACTTACCAGAACGGGCTTATCGCCGACAATGTGGGTGGAGTAGAGAGCTTCGAGTGGAGATGCACACACTTGATTGGGAATCGCAAAAGAGAAACAAAGTTAGGTCAGTGAAGAAAGAGAGAGAGAGAGAGAGAAGTAAAATACCTTTGGACGCGATGGGAACGAAAGGAAAGGTGCGAATGCGAGAAAACATGGTCGAAGCAAATTCAGAGAGAATATGGCCTTGTTGGATACCAACACCACAAAGGCGTTTATGCTCTTAAACCCTTCACTGTTCTTTGCCACAGCAAAAAACACTCTCTCAAGGTTTTAGTGACTTAAAACTATTACAAAATGATTATTTGTGACTGTTTTAGAGACACTCAATTAAAGATATTGACATTATTAAGGACTTAATAAAAAGGCAATTTGGAGACTAATCTAAAAATTCACAAATAATTAAAGCCCTATTGAGGAACTAAACCCTTTCTTATTAATTATATAAAATTATAAAAACAATTAATATATAATTTCTAAATTTGAGGTGCACTTTTTTTAAAATAGTTATTATTGGTCAAAAAAATTAGGAGTAAGGTTTATTAATATATTAATGCAGGTTGGTCATATTCTCAAGTCTCAACTGATATTCTTTTAGTATTAAATTCTTATTACCATTTTTACTCAAAAAAAAAAAACAGTTATCCGAGGATGACGATCTTGTCGATATGATATGATCCCAGAAGGTTTCGTGAATACTGATTAAGGATTGACCGTGTAGTAAGATTACGATCCAAGAAACATTGGATAAAGCTAACTAAATACTAATTTTATACAATTAGGTGGTGATATTTTGATATCATTATTTATCATTATATATTATTATTTTATTTATATATAATATTTTATTAACAAAATACAATATGAAATGAGAGTATAAGGTATAATATAACCAGTAATGTGAAACTAGTTTTTCCTATATTATTAGTGGCCAACTCCACTTCTAATAGATAATAGTTCACAAATATTATTGATAGGCAGATATGTTTATGCTTGAGCTTCATAGCCAGATGATATTATTCTGTAACATTTATTTATGATACAAACATGATATTTTATGAATTTTAGCGACGTAATACTGAGAAAATGGCCTTCTTAATAGTAATCTTCGACTGGAAAAAATAAGGGACCCAAATGAAGCCAAGAAAAAGGCACAACTTCTTAGTGGAAATTTGCCATCTTAAGGTAGCCTTCTACTTGATTTCTATCTCCAGCTTGAATTCCTCTCCAAGAAGAAGTGACAATTTAGAAACTTGTACACTAACAAACTCAGAGGACCTATTCACAACTGCTTTAGTCACTGAACTTGTTCCATTCACAATATTCAACACTTTCCCCGACAAATCCGTTCCATTAAATTTCTTATGCTTTGGTATCCCCAAGAAAGTTACCTTGTCTATGATCCACCTTTGGTCCACAGCAAATCTTCCATTAGTCACCTTAGATGTAATAACAACACTATTGTTGTGTATAGCCCCATAAAAGCTTACCAATGTCCACTGATATTTTTCCCCTGCTATGTCTAGTGTATCCCCATCATCCAAATACACTTCACCATAAGTATTTCCACTGCCACTGATAACCACCACAAGTTCAAATGCAGTTTTCCGGGCAGCACCAGTTGTCATTGCTTCTCCTTGCAAGGCCAAAATATTACCTTCCCCAACATGCACATTTATGTGATCAGCTGGAGCATCAAGAGTCACACACTTGCCTGTTTCTGCATTCACTGAATTTGAGACATTAAAGAGGTCAAACCAGGTTCCTTTAGGAAAGTATGCATCAACAGTGGTTGCCCCAGATTGTAGTACAGGTGATACCAGAACCCCTTTTCCTAATAGAAACTGAGAGTTTATTTCATATGTTGTGACATCCTCAGGGAATGAAAAGAAAAGGGGTCGTGCAATCGGTGTCCCTTTCGTATGGGCTTCATACATTAGTGTGTAGAAATAAGGGAGAAGACGGTAACGAAGTCCAAGCACTTTCCTTGCTGATGCTGCAACCGATTCCCAAATGTATAGCTCTTGCCTTATGGAGTTTATTTCTGAATGATCTCTGGAAAAGGGGTAAAAAGCCCCCAACTACATTCATAAAAACAAGACTTGTTAGATATGACATTCATACTTCGTTTCTGCATGTATTTCCAACAAAACAATGGTTTTCACAAGTGACTAATACTGTACTACTTCGTTTAAGGATCAAATTTACCTGGATCCAACGCCGGCAAAGTTCTTCAGTTGTATTTCCACCGAAACCACATATATCTGCTCCAACCATTGGAATTCCAAAGATTCCAGAATTTAATATCGATGGAATTGAGTATGCCAAATCATTCCATGTAGCAGCATTATCTCCTGTCCAATGTGCAGCATACTTACCAGAACTTACAAAAGTTGATCTACTCAAGATGAATGGCCTTTTACCAGTTATATTCACCAATTCCTCGTTAGTTACTTTGGATTCTAGTAGTGCATACAAATTGTGGGCATTATACTCAGTTATGTTACCGTAGTGTAAAGATGTGGCTGGGACTGTTCTGTAATTAATGGATTGTACAACTTCACTGTTGTTAATTTTGTAAGGAGGGTTATCAAGATTAGAAGATGGAATGGGAGGAGAAGTAATGAAATTGGATAACTCATTCATGTCAAGCCAAAGACCATCAAAAGGGAGAAGGTCCCTAAATAATTTGATTTCCCCACCCCAAAATAATTGAGTTCGAGGGTTAAGAAAATCAGGGTAATAAACTGGTCCAGGCCAAACTTCACCAAGATAATTGGTTCCGTTTCTCTTTATGTAGACATCAGCCTTCAAGCCTCTGACAAAGGTTGCATATGTATTATTTACACTGATACCTGTTTCCAAAATTTGCCCACAATTAATAAAAGATGCATACATACGTCCTCAACCATTTAGATAATATGATTTTTATCTCTTTGAAAGAATTCTATGGTGTGAAAATTAGGTACCTGGATCCAAGATAAGCACGTATTTCTGACCATTTTGATGAAGAGTATCAACTAAGCTTCTCATCTTATCGAGCGGAAAGTTGATGGGATCTAATGTGAAATCTTTAAATGCATCCATGTAATCAATATCCGTCCACATAACTTCAAGGGGTATACCTGCTTTTGCATAGTTGGCAACCACAGTCTGAAGATCACTTACATTCTTGTATCCCCATCGGCACTGATGAAAACCTTCAGAAGAGATACAAAAAACGTGGAATAACAAGGAAGTGATACAACGGATTGAAATGAACAGATAAAAGAAATTGCAATTGATTCACTGTACATGTTAAGAGTAACACAAGTCAATATCGAAACTGTAAGACAATAAGTTCATGTACTTACCAAAGGACCAATATGGCATGGGAGCAGGCCTGCCGATGAGATCAGTGTGTTGCTCCAACACCAGCTCCGGAGAGGGTCCAGCGAAGAAGTAAAGATCAAAAACCCCACCAATGGCCTTATAAGTAATGCGATCACCGCCATACACAATGTCCATTCCGTTGCTGTTGAGCAGCAACACCCCATGTGAGGTGCCAGCCTTCACTCTTCCATCTGGGGAGGCTGATCTCACGTCCAAGTAAAAAGGGTGAGAGCCATAAAGGTTCACGTCCGGGGTGGCGCTTGCAATGTCTGCATTCCACAGTGTAAGAGTCTGGTTGGGTCGGAGCTTGAAGGAGCTCTTGGTGTGTTCCCCGAGGCCGTAAAGAGAGGCTCTTTGTGGTGGGAGGGAGGAGGAGAGCTGCAAGTACTGATCTTTGAAAAGAAGAAAAGTTTGAGGGTTGGAAGGGTCTGGTGTGGCATCGAAGAGAAGGTCGTTGGAGGATTTGCGTGAGAGAGTGAAGCCAAATGGGGTGGTGTTCTGGAGAGTGAAAACAAGGTCTGAGTCTGGATGTGTGAGAGTGAGAGAGTGTGGGGAACCTTGTTTGGTATTGAGGTGGCGAAGAGGGTGATACTGGGAAGAGGAGGGTCTGGGAATCAGATGTTGTGGAATTTCCCATCTTTGGTTGTTGGAATCAGTGATTCTGAGTCTCAACCTATCCTTGTTCTCAAAACTTGCATTCAAAACAAAAACCAGACATATGCATATAAGTACATAGATGATATGTTAAAAGTGTTAAGAAAAGTTAATGGTATGAATGAAGTAAGTGTAGGTGAGAATGGAGAACATTGAAGAAGCTTTATTTACCTGGCAGACAGGGAAAGGTGAGGAATGTCGGGTCCGAAGACAGAGGAAGATTTGATGAGGTTAAGGTTTGCAGTGAAAGAGTTGGTTGCTGGATAAGCGTGAAGAGCTGAGATGGTGTAGCCATATCCAAGTGGCGGTGAAGCAGAGCAGAAGATAAGAGAAAGGAGAACAGAGAAAGAGAAGAGCAGAGGAGCGATGAAAGTGGGTGCAGCCATGTGTCTTCGTACAATGATGGAGGGAGGCAAGAATGTCTCTTACAAGACCTTTACTTCTTGGGACCAACGACCAAGTTTTCTCCGAACTTCTGTTTAATAATAATTGAATCATGCATGATGTTTGTTTAAGATTGTTTCAGAACATGTATTCTAAATTTTATCCTTTTATGATAATTAACTATTATAAAAATATAAAGAAGTATTTCTTTTATATGATTAAAGTAATATATTGACTTTTTAATATTAAAATGCTAATAAAAATGGATTTAGAATGTTTTTAAAATGAATTTCGAGTTGGTTTTATGAATGAAAAATATGTAGAGATTCTACTTAAGGTGGTTAATCAAATTCTTAAGAATAGTCATTAACAAAATCAACTAATACCTCTCACCTATATGATGGTAAAAGAATTAAAGTGTTAGTAATTTTAAGAAAATAGTAGACAAACTTAATTATGATAATTTAATAAGTAATTTTAGAAAAGTTATTGAAATAAGTTGAAAACATTATAAACATGATATATACGCAGATATATTTTAGAAATATTATTAATCTTTATTAGTTCAATCGGTATTGTTTGTAGTCTTATATAATTCAATCATGAATTATATTTTTTTTTTAATCTGACTATAGAACTATATTTTAAAAAGTTTTATTTTAAATTTACAATGAATTAGTCCAATTATGTTAGATAAATATTTTTTTTTACTTTTTCTTTAATATATACCGGACCGCAGTCCAACTTCTAACTCGTTAATATAGAATTCAATTTCCGAAAACACAAATAAAATCATTTATCTTTGAATTAACAATTTCTGAAAACAATAATGAAATCATTTTGTAATGATAAATTTAAGGTTCATATGTTTAGAATCAAATATGGGCCAATGAGAATCCATTAAAGTCAAAGGACAACTTAACCTAGTCGGTTTGGGACTTGAGATTTGGAATCAGAAGTAGGCTGCAGTTCCCATCATAGGGCATAAGATCCCATATAATTCAAGTATAAAAGAATTCAATACCCTTATGACTCAACCTGCAGTTGCATGTCTTAGTATTCTACTACCCTTTACACATTTTAAATGTCAAATCATTTATGAACTATCAATTTAATTAGTTATGCTGGTTGGACTAAGATTATTATTATTATTATTACTATCATTTTGCTTGAAAATAATACAGTTATTCGAGAGGATGCTTTTGTGGAAATCATATGAATCCATAAGGTTTGGTGGATACTGTACTGCTAGCCTGCATGCAACTAAATTATGAGCGACTTCCAGTACTTGGGAATACTCACCTCTATTATTGATAAGAATATGTGATCATGCTTCAGCTTCATAGCCATGTTGACACTATTCTGTAACATTTATTTGTAATACAAAATTTGACATTTTATGGATATTGAGGTGGTGGCCTGAGAAAATGAAATCCTTAAGAGTAACCATGGTAGTGGTAAGAAGAAAGGCCTCGGCGATGCAACCATAAAGAAAGCACAAATTCTTGGTGAGAATTCGTAATCTTAAAAGGTAGCCTTCTACTTGACTTCTATCTCCAGCTTGAATTCCTCTCCAAGAAGAAGTGACAATTTAGAAACTTGTACACTGACAAACTCAGAGGAGCTATTCACAACTGCTTTAGTCACTGAACTTGCTCCATTCACAATATGCAACTCTTTCCCTGACAAATCCATTCCACTAAATTTCTCCTGCTTTGGTATCCCCAAGAGAGTTACCTTGTCTATGATCCACCCTTGGTCCAGAGCAAATCTTCCATTAGTCACCTTAGATGTAATAACAACGCTATTGTTGCCTATAGCCCCATAAAAGCTTACCAATGTCCACTGATATGTTTCCCCTGCTATGTCTAGAGCTTCCCCATCATCCAAATACACTTCACCATAACTATTCCCACTGCCACTCATAACTACCACAAGTTCAAATGCAGTTTTCCGGGCAGCATCAGTTGTCATTGCTTCTCCTTGCAAGGCCAGAATATTACCTTCCCCAACATGCACATTTATGTGATCAGGTGGAGCATCAAGAGTCACATACTTGCCTGTTTCTGCATTCACTGAATTTGAGACATTAAAGAGGTCAAACCAGGTTCCTTTAGGAAAGTATGCATCAACACTGGTTGCCCCAGATTGTAGTACAGGTGATACCAGAACCCCTTTGCCTAATAAAAACTGAGAGTTTATTTCATATGTTGTGACATCCTCAGGGAATGAAAAGAAAAGGGGTCGTGCAATAGGTGTCCCTTTTGTATGGGCTTCGTACATTAGTGTGTAGAAATAAGGGAGAAGACGGTAACGAAGTCCAAGCATTTTCCTAGCTGATGCTGCAACTGATTCCCAAATGTAAAGCTCTTGTCTGATGGAGTTTTTGTCTGAATGATCTCTGGAAAAGGGGTAAAAAGCTCCCAACTACATTCATATAAACAAGAGTTGTTAGATATGTATGCCATGACATTTCATACTTCGTTTCTGCATGTATTTCCAACAAAACCATGGTTTTCACAAGTGACTAATTTTATAGGATCATGATATTATGACAACCAACAAATACTATACTACTTCATTTACCTGGATCCAACGCCGGCAAAGTTCTTCATTTGTATTTCCACCAAAACCACATATATCTGCTCCAACCATTGGAATTCCAAAGATTCCAGAATTTAGCATCGATGGAATTGAATATGCCAAATCGTTCCATGTAGCAGCATTATCTCCTGTCCAATGAGCAGCATACTTACCAGAACTCACAAAAGTTGATCTAGTTAATATGAATGGCCTTTTACCAGTTACATCCACCAATGCCTTGTTAGTAGCTTTGGATTCTAGTAGTCCATACAAATTGTGGGCATTGTACTCAGTGATATTACCATAGTGCAAAGATGTTGCTGGGACAGTTCTGTCATTAATGGGTCGTTGGTCTCCAACGTTTTTGATTTTATAGGGAGGGTTATCAAGACTAGAAGAGGGAATGGGGGGAGAAGTAATGAAATTAGATAACTCATTCATGTCAATCCAGAGACCATCAAAAGGCAGAAGGTCCCTAAATAATTTGATTTCCTCACTCCAAAATGATTGGCTGCTAGGGTTTAGGAAATCAGGGTAATAAACTGGTCCAGGCCAAACTTTACCAAGATAGTTGCTTCCATTTCTCTTTATGTAGATATCGGCCTTCAAACCTCTAACATAGGTTTCATATGTCTCATTTACACCGATTCCTGTTTCCAAAATCTGCCTCAAATTAATCAAAGATGTAAAGATGCAAAAATTCCTCATCGAACACTAAGAGCAGCCTATGATTTTTAGAGAATTGAAAGAATTTCTGTGTCGAAACTATGTACCTGGATCCACGATAGGCACATATTTCTGACCATTTTTGTGAAGGGTTTCAACAAAACTTTTCATCTTATCCAGCGGAAAGTTGATGGGATCAAATGTAAAATCTTTATACGCATCCATATAATCAATATCTGTCCACATTACTTCAAGGGGTATAGCTGCTTTTGCATAGTTGGCAACCACACCCTCGAGATCACTTACACTCTTGTAGCCATATCGACACTGATGAAAACCTTCACACGAGATATTGCTAATGTGAATTAACAAGGGAAGTAGATATTCATAAGTAAAATCATAAAGTTCAGATGGTACACCGACACATTTTTAATTCAACGAGACTATGAATCACGAGTCTGTTCTTGGAGGAAACAGAGTAACAAGATTCATCATTATCAAAACAAAAAATATGACAACTTGTTAATACTAAGGAAAAGAAACTTCATTCGCGGATATGTTTACTTCTAACACTAAAAAGAATCACGCTATATTTACTAGCATCTCTTATTTAAGAAGACACGTGCGTAACTCCCTTTGATTGATGCCATATCAATTTTTTAGTTCATTACTCTTCGGCCTTGAAGAATCTATAGTAAGTTTATGTATCTACATTATTGGAACTGATATATATTCACTAAAGAACTTGTGTAGCAAAAAGTAAACAACTAAACAATGGTATAGCTAGCTGTTTTGTTACCGTGTCATTTATCAGTTATCTCGAAAACTGAACATGTTAAGATTAATCCTAATATGATTTCATCTTTAAGACAAATCACAGTACATTATGGAAACTATAGAACTATAGAACTATAGAAGCAAGCTAAACAGTTGAACTTCTAGTGTGATAAATGAGAGTGTTGGGTACCCAGCTAATATATATTTGGAGATACAATGCTTCGGCAATTTACCTACATCGTTCACACAGTCAAATTCTTTACTATTAAATCATAATCATTCTAAAAGTTCCCTCTCCCAAACCAAATCCTAATAAGCTTTTACAGCTTGGCATGGGTTTGTGAATGATATAGAGCATTGTATTATCAATGATACAATATACGTAGAGCTACTTGCATCTCCTTTCAAGTTTCAAAGCTTTGCCATGTCTATATTCCTCTTTCTTTATTTTACTATAACCGAAGTTAAAAATAATGTAATCAAAGACTCAATCTTTAAAAAAACCGCAATATTATGGATTTTATTTTAGAATCTCTGACATCATCAATCGCATTTCTCTATAACTTTTAGCGATATCAAAGATTGCAAGGAAACTACTGCAATTTAAAACTTTAACTTAAGTACTAGGGTGTAGTGTGACTTACCAAAGGACCAATAAGGCCTTGGAGCAGGCCTGCCAATGAGTTCAGTGTACTGTTCCAACACCAGTTCTGGAGAGGATCCAGCGAAGAAATAGAGATCAAAAACCCCACCAATGACCTTATAAGTAATGCGATCACCGCCATACACAACGTCCATTCCATTGCTGTTGAGCAGCAACACCCCATGTGTGGTGCCAGCCGTCACTCTTCCATCTGGGGAGGCTGATCTCACGTCCAAGTAAAAAGGGTGAGAGCCATAAAGGTTCACGTCCGGGGAGGAGCTTGGAATGTCTCCATTCCACAGTGTAAGGATCTGGTTGGGTCGGAGCTTGAAGGAGCTCTTGGTGTGTTCCCCGAGGCCGTAAAGGGATGCTCTTTGCGGCGGGAGGGAGGAGGAGAGCTGCAAGTACTGATCTTTGAAAAGAAGAAAAGTTTGAGGGTTGGAAGGGTCTGGAGTGGCATCGAAGAGAAGGTCGTTGGAGGATTTGCGTGAGAGAGTGAAGCCAAATGGGGTGGTGTTCTGGAGAGTGAAAACAAGGTCTGAGTCTGGATGTGTGAGAGTGAGAGAGGGTGCGGAACCTTGTTTGGTATTGAGGAAGCGAAGAGGATGATATTGAGAAGAGGAGCCTGTGGGAATGACATCTTGTGGAATTTCCCATCTTTGTTGATTAGAGTCGGTGATTCTCACTCTCAATCTATCCTTGTTCTCAAAACTGCATTTCAGACCAACCAGTTATTTTTATCTACATAGATAATACAAAAATACATATATTTATGTATGAGTAAATGAACAACAGTGGATAAGGCTAATTAAGTAGTTGTAGTTGTTGTTCTTACCTCGCAGAGAGGGAGAGTTGTGGAATGTCGGGTCCCAAAACATTGGAGGATTTGATGAGGTTAAGGTTTGCAATCAAAGAGTTAGTTATGGGATAACTGTTAACGGTTGAGACGGTGTAGCCATAACCAACTGGTTCTGCTTCTGACGATGAAGCGCAGCAGAAGATGAGGAAAACAGAAATAGTTAAGATAGTGGTTGTGCGTTGAGTGTTCCATGGAGTAGCCATAGTCTTAGAGTTGAAGAGATGGAGAATGATAGCATATGGATTTATTAGGCACATTGGTTCTTGCTGGAGATAAAGAAAGGAAGGGTGATTGGAGCATTTTCTTGGCTTCTTCGAACCAACTACCAACGTTTTCCCACGTGTTTTGTGCGGCTCTTCGTACTTAGTTTTTTTTTCCATATTGGTTTTAAAATAGGTAAAAAATATTTATTTATTAAAATAGAGAAATTTTGTTAATTAAATAGACATAATTTTAAACTAGTCAAAATATAAATAACATACTGGTAATTTCAATTAATGACATTAATTAAAATTATTTTTCTCTCTCTTTAATTATTTTTTAATTATTTAATATTGTGATTCTTAAGTTTAACAATTAACAAAATAAATAATAATAATAATAATTATATAATAATAATTAATAAAACTATAACATGAATATTAAGAAATATAAATTTATTTTAAATTAAAATAAAATAACATAATGATAATAATAATAAAAATAATTTTAATTAAATTCATATGAATTTAATTTAAATAATAATAAAAATAATTTCATACAAATTTAATTTAAAAAATAATTATTATTATTGAATTCACTTATTATTAATTATTATTATTATTATTATGTTATTTTATTTTAATTTAAAAATAATAATTATTATTATTAA
>Ga0099825_1001463_pt1 | contig 30273 bp, 17 predicted proteins | sample SiratroredBW_FD_76838 | JGI IMG/M metagenome (GOLD analysis project Ga0099825, IMG submission 76838) | Root nodule microbial communities of legume samples collected from California, USA - Siratro red BW | ecosystem: Host-associated > Plants > Roots > Nodule | place: USA: California | collected...
GTATATTAAATATAATATAAGAAAAAATTTAATATAAATAAAAGATATATATTTTAAATATAATAATTTTTAATTTTTTTTATATATATATATATATATATATATATATATATATATATATTTATGTATATATATTTATGTATATATATTTATGTATATAACTTGTACCTTCTCCTTTGTGACAGGAAAGAGAAGTTAAATTTTTCACTGAAACAGAGGAGAACAATCAGATGAGAGGACCCAGGACAGGCGTTCCATATTTCTTATAAATTGGTGCAAATTGTTTGAATTTATTGTAAAATTATAGTGATTTCAGTAAATGATTTAACGATTGGACATTGATGGTCATGTATTAGTTGTGCTTTGCCTTATAAAGGTGGATTTTGTAGGTCACATGACTGATCCAAATATGTCATAACATTGGGTCGCAGGATATTTTATACTTCATTTTTTATTGAAAATGATTTTATTGTTTAATTATTATAAAAATGATATCTATTTGAATGCTCATTCTAATAATTCATATCAAATTTTTATAGTTTTCGATTGCTCAATAAATAGCTCTAAAAGTTTCTAATAGTATCACAAATGTGATATACATCATTGATTCTTATAGTTAACAAAAGGAGTCTTTCGCATTTACCTTTGCTAAACCATAATTATAGCGGACATCAAGGTATTGTATATTGGTTAAACCAGGTAGCATAGACCCTGGTAACACTATCAAATTGTAATTCTCATATAAATCAAGCCATTTCAACTTTATTAGTTTTTCCAAGCCTTGTGTCCTAAATTTATTCTTATTATTAATAACTTTTAAGATTCTCTCATCCTTATTTATTATTAATAAAAAAACTCAAATATGAACAATAAAGAATATTATAAAATCTATAAATATCTTGCTACAAAAACTATAAATTCTTCCTAAAATGCATCAAATCGAAGGTAGTGTAACAATTAATTCTTTAAATGCCTGCGTTTTTAAACGAACTAGTCAAGTTACCAGTTTCAAGTTCAATAAAATTATTATAGTAATTAAATAATATGTCAAATATTACTAAAAATATATCTCATAACTCAATAAAGTTAAAACTACAATAAAAAAACTCGTATAAATTTCTAAATTTTTCACGTTTTAAGTACATATAAAAATTAAAACAAAATGTTACTATATTTAAATTAAAATTCAAGTAATACTTATTACTAATAAGGTTACATGTAGAATAGAAAGAAAACGATAAATAATTTGGATTCTTTTACTTTTTTCAGAAAAAAAATTATCATTAACTTTTTTAAATCAATTTTTTATCTTTTTAATGTTCTTGTTCGAGTTGGTTTTGTAATTTCTATAAATTAGTTATTCCCCAGTTTTGTGATTTACTTTGTAATTTGTTTGAATACATTTACTTTACAGTCAGAAACGGTTTTCAAAATATACTAAATACTACTTGCTACTTTCCACCACGTTACTTTGATTTAACAGAGTAAAATGAATTATTTTATGCAATCATAAATACTACTTGCCACCATACTCTATTACTATCAAAACCTCATACAGTATTGTTAGCCAATACTACTTCCTACCACTCTTTAATATCTATTACATATAACTCTCATGCATACCAAAAATGACTCAATGAACCTTCTAAATATGCATAGGGCCCGAAGGATACATGAAGTTTTGACTCAGTAGCAAACTACTAATCTGGTCTCCAATTCTCATATTCCATGTTCAATTTTTCTTTCATCCCAACAAGCTAAGTCTGATGCTCATTTCCTCTGATGGCTTCCAGGGACATACATCAAAAGAACACGCTCTAACAATTTTGTTGCCTTTGTATGCAAGTTATTTTATCATATTATGTGCAGTCAATAGAGGTATACATTCCCCTTGCATTGGTTATACAAAGGCAGAATGTCAGAAGCATCTCTACATTGAAATATTTCAGTAGGATGGACTCAGAATTTTGACCCTTAATTTTTCAGGACACTGGATTATTAGTGACAACAGAAGGAATATTTTCTTGGGAAAATGTCATATTATTCAAACAGGGTGGTTTAGCTGCTCCATAGTAAAAGTAAGCCATAACCTTTGACCACTCTTCTGCTGTGCGAATGGCTGAGAGACCACCAAATGGAAGTTAAGCAAAGTCAGAAGGAAAGAGGCAAAGAAATGGGAAACATATATTTCTTTTCTTTTTAAAATGTTTAGGGGGGGTAATATATATAGACCAATACCTTTGTCACGGAATAAAATCTTGCCAGCTTTAGTGAAGATAATTTCTGGGAATACTGATACTTGAAGTGCTTCAACCAGTTCAGTCTCAACAACAGCATCAATTGCAACACACTTTAATAAGAAATGTAGCAGGACGTGAGACAAAAATAAAAACCATCTCATGCTAAAGTAGCAGGAACCAAAGGCAATAAGCGTATGATTTTACTGACTACTTACTCTTGGTGAAGGCAATCTGCAGTTCCATATGATGTGCACAGCCTTCTCCAGTTCATCCCGAATTTTTTCATTCTCCTTTGGCCTAAAATTAAAATCAAGAACTTTTAGTTTTATTTGACTGTAAATGTGATATGGAGCACTACAATTTCATGAATATAATGTTAAATGTGATCTAGCAAACCCATTGACAACAGCAGAACAATCAGCATTTAGCTAGCTAGACTGAAACAATAATTTATTGAGGAAACAAAATATACAAATGACTTTCTTTTAAGCTCCTTACTTAAGAACACTCAAGCAATTATTGAGCTTAAATGCAGGATGTACAAACCTTCTATATCGATTGTGCACGAGAACAATCAAGGGACTTATGTCTTTGAACACTGTCTCCTCCCATTCTGCAGTCTTTATGTCTTTGATAGGACGAATGTAGTTATCATCTTGCCACACTATTTCCGGACGGTCAACATCATCATCATTGTCATCATCATCCTTTTTCTGGTTCTTAATGGTAATTTTGTCAAAAAACTGACCCAAGCTGAATCCCCAGCCATCAGCATCTTCAGGCCAGTTTGGATCGTCCTCATCCACAACAAGAGAGTAATCCTCCATAAACTTCTGCATTTTTTTCTTCTTTTCCTCAGGGTCTAATTCCTCTTCTACATTAGGTTTCTTATCCAACACCTGTCTAATCGCCCTCCTCCATTCCAGTCTCTCCTCGGGACTCATCAGGTAAGGGTCATTATTAGCAGACCCAGTTGCTGCATCGTTGTCATCATCATCATCATCATCGGAGTCACTAGATGCTTCTTTCGCTCTCTTCCATTTACCACCATCGGATTTGAGTGCTTGGACTCTGCTTGGGATTCTTATTGTTCTGCTATTACCATTCTGTTCCAGAGAAATATAATAGTTTATCAAACTGTATATGAGATATAGCACTCAACTTTACCTTAATTGAATAAATTTCTCCATAAAAACTTTGTTAAAAAAGAACATAAGAAGAGGAAAATGAAGTAAAACAGCTCAAGTTCTTAACTTTCACAGAAAATATTCCACCCAATTTGTTGAAAAGCTAAGGTGCAAAAGTTATGGGAAAATCTCAATTCATTTCCTTTTTGGCTTCTTATTTTCTTCTCCACTTAGTATTTATGAAGAAGTTGACTTTATCCAAAAGGGTCGCAGAAAAATTGGATGGAGAAGAGATTGATGTACTTGCCAGGTTAAAGGGAAGGGTAAAATTGAAAAGGGCTTTGGAGCTCTGCTTTGTAACCCTAAATTTAACGATAGACGGAAAGGGCAGAGTGATGGAATGTGGCAGCGCCATTTCTTCATTCAAAGTTCTGTAAAAAGGAAACAATGAAAAAGTTGAGTGAGTGAATGGAAAACCAAATGCGTGATATATCATAAAATGAGTTGAATTGAAATTTTGATAGTTGAAAGAAAGTTTATCTACACTGAAACTGAAAAATTCAAAAATGGTGAGGTGCCTTACCAAGCTAAGCTATGCTTCACATTCCCCTAATCCACTCTGTTTCCAAATTTCGTGTTTGCTTCCGGAGAGAGGGATTGAGTTGGAGGTGGAAGGTGATAGAGAGAGAAAAAAGGGGTGCCAAAAGAAGGCTTCTGCTTCCTGCATCCCATGGTTACTATCAGCACCCCGTAATAACAACCAATAGACTAAAATACTCTTAAGTTGTAATTTAATTTCCAAACGTAATTAAAAGTCATTATACTCACCACCTTGTGCCACCATTGTGCTCTTACTATCACTGTTGCAATTAAAAGAAGAGCAAAATAAATCTCGTATAAAAAGATTATTTCTGAAAACTCATTTAAAAAACGCATTTGATAAGATATGATAGACGTTTTAGAATTTTTGTTCCAAAAAATTTATTTTATGTATTTTAACATTTTTTTTTCAAAAAATCTTATTATTTTTTGTTAGAAAATATGTTTTGGAAAATATGTTTTGTAAAAAATTTACAGAATAGATAATGCAGAAGTCACTTAAAAAAAAAGTAAAATAGTTATTTTTAAAAATTGTGAGGGTGCATTTTTAAAATTTCACAATTTTTAAAATGGGGGCTGCATTAAGTAAACACTGAAGTTTTGTGTCTTATGGTATTTCTTGGCCCGGTGTTTTTAATAACTTAAAACTAGAAAATAAAATTGAAAACCAAATAAAAAAGATCGGAACTTAAATTGAGAGAAGGGGGAAAAACAAAAGAAAAACGCCACAATTTATTTCTCCTAAATTGTTGAGCAGTTCCGAGGTAAGAAGCAACGGAGTTCAAATTCATACTCAATTCTTTCGATTGGTATTCTTGATGTTTATGGACTGAGGATGCGGTTTTATTGACGGTTGTAAAGTCGTGATTGAAACAGGAAAAGGGGTCTAGGAATTAAATGATCAATTTCTCAAAAAGAATTTTCGTAACTTTAATTGGTTTGATTTGATCATGTTTTCCAGCGTATGAATGTTTGTTGTTTAATCGCTTATGCAGATTAAGGTCTGAAAGGCATGGAAGAGGTGTCGGGTTCAGCAACAGCAATAAACTCTTCCAATATTGGATTTCAGGTACTTTGTTTCTTAGCTTTATTTTATTTTATGCGCTGTGATTTTTAATTTTTTAGAATTTTTTTTTGGTTTTATAGTTCCTTTTCTCTCGGTTCGTGAAAATATAATTTGGCGTGCTGTTTTATGCAGCTATTGAAGAAACAAGGTTGGAAAGAAGGGACTGGTCTTGGAGTATCCGAGCAGGTTTTCTTTCTTACTCTCTCTTTTTTCTAACTGAATGATGGAATCTGCTCTCAAGAAAATATTTGTAAATGTTGAATTAGTAACATTCATCCCTTCTGTTAATTCGTAATAGTTCAAATATAGTATTTCATGATTTCTAATTCCTGGGAGATTAACACTTTACTTGGGTATTAAATGTTCTTAATTCAAAATCACCGGCAAAAATCTTTACTTAACACCTCATCAACCTCTAGTCTTGTGTTATAGATTGTGAGTTGTGAGGTCTATTTGCTTTACATTTTAAATTACTTATGTTATACTTAAAATTGGATCTGTGGCATAATAAATGATGGAATACCTGCATAATTTATAGGAACAAAGGTATGTTTGTTTTGTGATCCTGATACCAAAGTGAAATCTCAGAACTACTCTCGTCTCCTTGTAATGTATTTTGATTATAGAAAACAAGGTATAATCATTGTTATAATTGCAAGAATTCTGAAGAATAATTTGTTATGGAAACAGGGTAGATTAGAACCTGTTGAAACTTATGTAAAGAATAACAAACGAGGTTTGGGAGCAGATAAAGTGAAGAAAAAGGTCTTGAAAGTAAAACCGGATCGTAGCGATTCCTCTAAAGGGTCCAGTGAACAGGTAATATTTTCTTAAGATTGTCTTTTAGATCATTGCCTAGGGTTTTTATACTATTTCTCTGTTTGCATCAATTATGTAAAAATAGGCCTAAACAATTTTAAATGGTAGAAAGAACTTTGGCTTGACATATCCAGAAGCATGACATAAACTACCTTTTTGTTTGAAGTCGGAGGATGATCAGAAAAGGTTTATTATTTAAAGAATGCTGGTTCCAAGTTTAATTGATTGAAATAAACTGATTCTTTAGGTTCCTTTTTATTTTTTTGTAAAATTTGGTGCTGGAGTTCAAGAAAAATGACTTGAAGGAAAACTAACCAAATGGAGTTGTTCTGGAGGATATTTTTGGTGTTGTGGGGTTTACAAGCTGAATTTGATCGTCAGGCTTAGACTCATAAGTTTGAGTCTGACCAAGTTTGCTTGTGCCCACTCAAGGTGATACAAATGATTCTTTCATGTGGTTCAACTCATTTTTCATCCCTGGAATTGTAATAAAGTAACTTGCTAGTTTGACAACCTTGAAATGATGCATTCTCTTTCTCTTACTATTACTCTAGTCCCTGCAAACAATCAAGGTCCGTTTATTTCCAGGTTGGGGAATTTTGAACTGCTGAATATAATTGGGATGTGTCCAAATTAACCTGTTACAAAATTTTATATTAGAACATGACTAATTCTGGTTTTTTTTCAATAAGGGACTAAAAACATTTGATTTTTAAACATTTGACATTCTCATATTACTGGGAAATATACTTCGAGAATTTGTACATTTAAGTTTATTAAATGGTTATTTTGCGAAGATTTTTTCCTCTTCTTTTCAAAGTAAAAAGTAAGGCTAAAACCACCAAGTTATAAAATGAGAGGAAGAAGAATGCATGATCATAATAATTTGTTCCAACAGTGTGGCAAAACTCGTACTACAGTACTACACAGTGTTGAATCATTGAGGCGAGAGCATTGTGAACTTATTATATTTTTAAATTTCTCACATTTTAGCCATGTTGACATGAATTCAAGATTTACAAGTTACTGTGGTGTCATCATTAGTTTTTTTACTGTTAATGTTTTCCTGCTTTTCATTGACTGCATATAATTTCAGGATCATTTACCTCAAAAGAAAACCAAAGCATTATCTAAACGGATAAGAAAGATGCAGGAATTTGAAAAGAAGATGCAAGAGAAGGAATTTGAGCGCGCTTTTTTCCGAGAGTTCTGGCCAGAAAATGTATAAAAGAGAATCAAGAAGTCCATATTGTGAAGATTTCAGAAATTGTGCAAGCTGGATCTTCGGGGTGTTGTTTGGGATACGGGAGTTATGAAAGGCTTTTGCGAAACGAAGGAATTACGTGCAAATATTATTCACATTATCTTGAGAAATATGTAAAAGGGGTGAAGGAAAAAGCATTATGCATTGTACTACTATTTCATTTTGGGGGCAAAATTGTCTTGTTTATCTGGGGTGCCCTGTATATGACCTTGCTAATATGGATCTCCCTAGATAATGATTTACACTTTTGGTCCCTTCGAACAGATACTGTAGCCATACTGAACATGTAAAGAGGTTGGCATTTTTTTATGAAACATCCAATTTTTTTCCTGAAAAAGCTCTCAAACCGACTTGATTCTTAAAGAAATAATAAGTCATCAAATGTTTTCAAGATTATAAACACGAAATACGTTGTTTCATTAGTTATTTTATTTCTAATTTCAGTATATAATCCGTTCTAAAAAGAATACATGCGTATTAATTAGTCTAAAACACTATTAACGGGCTAAATTGAACCTTGAAAATGCTTACTGAACGTCAAAGAAAGATTAAGATGTCTTGTGTACCATTTTTAGAACTATTTGGTCTTTCCTAGAGAATAAATTGAATTTTGAGTACGTTTTTGTATGATCAATTTTGGGTATTTACATTTTTTTTGACAATCACAAGTATTTAGTCATGCCTAGAACAAATTCTATTACATCAATGAACGGATTATTATATCTACTGAATTTTAAAGATGACATTGAAAAGAAGCTTGTTTTGTTGGGATCCTCTTTAATCTTGTCAAAATTCGCTGGTCATATTTCTGTAGCACATCACTTGATGCCGTACAAAAGATTCATACTACCTCAATATAAGGAGGAAGCCTAGAAGAGGTAAGAGAAGAATATACAACTTTGCTGACAAATACGAAAAGGATTCATACTTCAAGAATAGAAAAAAAAAAAAAAGAATGAATGAATGAACTAAGATTATATGGTTAATGAATGATGGTTACCCAGAAAATGATGTTAATAACCTTTGGCCGTATGATATTATAACGTAATATCATTTTCTTTTCTTGGAGTCTTCAGGCTTAACGAGCTGGACAGGAGCAGCTGGTATTCTGATCCACCATTCTCTAATCCGCCTTATCCATCTATCACTACTCTCCTTCCTACATGGCATCTCCCTTGTGTAATACTCAACGAATACCACCAAAAATATATATTTTGGTGGAACAAAAGCAAACACAGCTGCTATGAATACAAGTAATAGTGCAACCTTCTCTGTTGCCTGCAGAACAAATGCTAAACTTCAGAAAAAAGGTTAACTATTGAGGAAACTTACTTTCCAATCAACAGATAATTTATAAAATAGGAAATAAGCAGTACTCCAAAGGATGCCATTATTTATATGCTAATAAACTTATTTAGGACAAAAAAATATGTCCAGTAGGGAACGGGTGATAATTTGCTGTTGTTGTACACATTAAAAATGAACCATTTAAGTCAATCGAAAATGTTAGCTCAAGCGAAAAATATAGTCTTCGAAAGAGTTTTCTTGCAATATTCCAGGCCAAGATGGGGAGACATCTTAACAAAATGCAAGGCTTCCTACTGTGCTTAAGTCATCATTTAGGTAATGGCCCTCAATAAGATTAATATTCCTTACGTTTTTTTATAAGATCCTATTAAAGAAATTAGTTTAATATAGCCAATTAAATTTATCCTGAACTTGTATGTTTTTTCCAAAATTAACCCTAACATTAATGAAATACACTTATTCTTTTTTTTAAAAAATAATTTGTTTTAATTATGTTAGTCTCTTTTATGATTAATAATATAACTTCCCAAAATGCTCTTTATCCAAGACAAAGCTAGACAACCAAATAATTTAAGACAATGCATTTTACTTGTTATTTTTTGAACTAAGAAAAATAGTTAATAATGAAGGGTACTTTTGTAAAAAAAATTAATGCGGTAGACATTCTAGATTGAATCTTAGAGGAAGGGCAGGAGTATTAATAATTAATAGAATCCACAAAGTCTTCTCTCTTGATATATGCGTGTGTTTATTACCTTGTACTGTAGACCTATACTTGGAATAGTAGATTTATGGAATTTAAGGCCATGAATTACCGTTAAGTTTGGGGTGGAAGGAGTCTTGATTTATTAGATCAGTGTTGGTGGCACCAGTGATGCAGTGAAAAGTTGTGGCAATATGTTTTTAAAATTTGGAGTAGCAGAATACCATATCTCAAAGGCAACTTGTGGCTGCGTTTAAATTTTCAAACATTGTTTATCGAGCCTCTCTTTAGTACCCTCCCCAGGGTTTCTTCAAGAAACTTGCCTATGCAGAGGGATTGTAGAGCTATTTTGTACTTTCGAGCTTGTTAAATTTTTCAGCGTTTATTTGCATTTGTTCAAATCAAAGCATGTCTTATCCTCCTCCTCCCTCTCTTCCTATAACACTTATAAAGTTCTGTAGATTTAAAAAATTCCAACAGATGATGAAGTTCTTTTCGTTTATGTTTAATAACATATCTACTTCATTCACATTGGATTATGAAAAGCAGCACAAACCTCATTATATTACCCAACAAGTTAATGTACGCATGTTAAGATCAACTACATGCACAACATTTTAATTTTTTCTTCGCAGAAATAGAGCATGACTAGGACACTCACCTGTGGCAATATAGCAAGTAGGAGAGCTCTCAATTTTAGTAGAGTAATATTTGCAGCTTGAATGAGTGATTCAAAATGTGTAATGGCCTCTTGTAATGTGAGCAGTTGTTCTACGGCATTTCGATTTGCGGGAGGAGTTACTATAAAGGCTTCTAATGATCTTCCCTTTCTGAAATACCTTCGCCAGAGCATGAGAATTGCAATAAACACAAAAATGGATGGCAGAAGGTACTGGATCCACCCCCTGTATTCAGAATGGTTCGAAAAACATTATGGACAGATTAAAGGCAGGAAAAAGTGGTGATTAGACGTACATCAGACACTCACTTGTTTAATAATATAAAAAAAGACATTTTGGTCATTTGATTAATATCCTTCCATATTGATTTGTTTCTTTGCCTTTTGTTTTTCTTAGTCTTTTTCACTGTAATCTGGTTTTTAATTTACAATTATTTCTCAATAATCAATACATGTTAAAAGTCAACACCGAGTAGTGATCAACTTGAGCTTTGTCCATTTATATGTGAGGAAAATGCTAAGAAACTAAAGAAACCATTGTTGGGCCTTATCCAAATATCTTAGGAATTCAGACCAAGTGATTATGATTATTAGATTTATAATTGACGGGACAAGAGTTGAGATAAGAAACAACATAAAATCCTTTTGAAATGTACAGAAATAAAAGAATTTTTTTATAAATGAGAATGTGATAGAGTTGAGAATCAAATATACCTATTAACAAAAAATGTAAGTGATCCTGACGTTTGTACGGAAATCACCAATTTCAAACAGCAGATATAAATGACAACGGTATTAATGTGGGCCAAACTCAGTCATATGCTGATTTTACAATAAAACAATTACCTTATAATCATATAACAGGTGAGTAGCAAAAAGGCTGCTGATTTGTAAAAGTCTTTCCATGAGGCCAATAGCTGTAGTCGGTTAGCAGATACAATGACCGGGTATAGTAGTTCCTACAAAGAGTTAAAATAATTAAACATAACCCATATATAAAAAATATTGGTTCCTTTTATTTTTCTATCACCCTCTTGGGAAACCTTATAGTTTTGAGTTTGAAAATTTGAATCATTCAATGCATATCGCCAACCGAGCATACATATCTTTCAGGTTTAAAATTGAAATACATTTCAATATGAAGCAAAATAACGAGATGAAGGAGCATTTTCAATTTTAATTACCGCATACTAAGACAACAATAACAGCAAAATCATAGTTAACTAGGTGAGGATTTACAGCATATTATAACAAAAATGTTTTAGTTTCCTTTCTGACTAATCTCTTAACTTTACTATAATTTCCATGATCAAAGCAACTCAGATTTACTTTTTCCAAAACAAAGGAATATGGAATGTAAATAATTATGAACCTTCATTACTGCAACATTTGTATCAATTCCCTCCACCTTCACTTGGTCCACAGTTGCTTGTGCAGCTTCAGCTTTTCCAGTATCCAGAAGGGACTTTTTCACCGCTATTTCCAAGGGATGTATCTCACCAACCCGGATATCACTAACAAAAGTTGTTCCCTCACAAATATCAACCACCATTTTTGATCTGAATCCAAGATAGAAAAGTGCCATAACTGCAACCGGAGACACTGAAAGATTTCCTTTTGTATCTTTAGCTGCAGGAATATCACGTTTACCAGAAACAGCAGTCAAATTTGCTAAGTTGTGTGACATGGTTTCCAAGATTAGGTCTCCCCGTGGAAGAGTTTCAGCTAGGTTAAAAGTAAGTAAAGTTTTATAGTGGGATGAGAAAAACCGGAAAGCTTCTCTAACTGCGCGATAACGGAAAATGCCCAGAATAGCCCTGGCAAGTACTTCTGATTTTTGTGTCTCTTTAAGGTTGTATTTCCTGATAAACTTGTGTGCACGTAAGATCTCCAGACTAATGTCCAACCAATAGTCACGACGCAAGTTTGCTTTAAATTCAGGGAATTCAAAATATGCAGGCTCCGCTCTGTCAATACATAGGGAAATATCATAAAATTCAAGAGGAAAGCAGATGAAATATATAGACAAGTCAGATGATATTTGTCAACAGATAACATACACAGAAGTTGACTTATACATCACAGCTTTATCAAACAGGCGAGCACCAAGGGGTCCAGTTAGATCAGGCTTTATGACCTGTTTCATATCTGAGCACAGATCATATCGAACAGCTTTCTCATGTGTTCCAACTCCCAGTGACTCAAAGTACAGAGCATAGTCGGTCAGGGTCAACCGCCCTATAAAGGTCAGAAAATTGAGGTTCAACTAAGTGGAAAACATGTATGGATCATTACCCAGCAAGATGAAAATGGGCTCCTAGTCAGTTTGTTACTACATTTCTCAGACACAAAGCAGCAAGGAAAGGTGATCTTAAAATAATTTATTTCATTCCACACAATCAAATTTGCTGGATTCTAAAATTAGCTTCTAATTAAGGCCCTAAAAAGACTTCCCTCGAGCATAAATGCAGGAGATTATTCCATGAACTTTTTCACGCAAACAGACCTTCGTTATAACTAACCAGCGTAAGGGCTTCCCTTTAATTAGTGCAAAATAGCAACTAAGGGAATGTTTAGAAATAATTAACTACAAAAATTCTATTGCAGTCCTTGGTGACTGATTGGGCTCTTGGTAGCTCAATGACTTTATGATAACTAGTGAGAGCTGCTAACCACCTATGCAAGCTATTTGAATCTGCCATAATCCTTGCAGCAATTTCAACATGTTGGAGAACTAAAATTAACATGGACAACTAGACTATTTCAACATATAAAATCGGTTTTGGGTATTAGAATGAACGACTCACCAGGCCATGCACCGATTCCAATATGTTGAAGAACAGGTTGAGTTGGAATTGTCCCATCCATATCAAGAACAATCTCTTCGTCAGCAAGTTGAAGATTTGCAATTGATGCAGACGTCACACTCTTAGAATTCTTGATAACCCTGCATGCAACTAGTGTCAACAAGCACACAAACAACAACAACAACAACAAAGCCTTATTCCACTAGGTGAGCTTAACTACATGGACCACATCATCATTTGGCTATTACTAAAGACCAAAGGATCAGCAACGTAGCAAGTACACAAAAAAGGTAAGAGTAACGAACTGGAAGGAAAAAAGAAATAATAATCTTACTTGTCAAGAAATCTAAGGTACTTGTCATAAACAAGAAAATGAAGCCGATGCGCGGAAGTACTCGTGAGTGCATAGAAGAGATTGTGGACAGTTACAACATCAGCAATGGAAACACACACAGGAGCAATCCGCGAGAAAGCCTCTTGCCCAACCGTCTTCTTGTCATCAACCTAAATAAAATTCATAGCAATCATATCATCAACATTAATGTTCAGATTTTAATAGTCCTGTACCATCAATGTAAACCAATTAGAAATCATGATGAGTGTGACTTTTAAGGTGATTATTGTAAAAAAAAGGCAACAACACACTTATTCTATATAACAATTTGTGATTGAAAAGCAGTGCAAAATCCTTAACCTACATGACAATTTGCGATTGGTTGATAGTATATAATCTTTTTACATTGTTAGTACATAGCTTCTTCTTTTTTTTTCTCTTTTCAATTTTATGATAATGAGATTGAATTGAATTGTTGGTGAACCTGAAGCGCCATATTTGTGGAACTTGAATAAAACAAGGAGGAATCATCCTCATCCCCGGCGGTTTCCTCTTTACTTGAAGTGGGGGTTTCCTGCAATGATTGTGATGGTGATGAAGATGAAACGATGATGAACGAAAAGAAAAGAGAAGGGACTGAACTGGGAGGGTGTGGACGCTGGGAGCCTCCCATGCAAGCATCATGTCAAAGGTTAAACGACGAAACTCCTTGTCGTTTAGAAAATCGGAGTTTTTACTGAGTGTGTGAAGCGCTTTGTAGGAACAGAACTCCAAGAGCTGTCTAGCGTAGGTGAGAAGCTCCTTGACGCCGAGAGGGAGCTCCGAATCGAAGCAGTGTTGCAATTCCGACGTGGACATTCCAAGGATCCTTCACACACCGCCAAATGCATTCGTAATGAAATGAAAATGAAAACGAAATGAAAATTAGAGAGAGAGTGAGGAGAATAACTTGGAACAGCGGGAGACGACGGAGTTGGCGAGAGGAGAGAGCTGAGGGATGGGTTTGGGGGAATTGGCGGAGTCATCGGCGGCCGCTTCGGCGTCCGGCGAAGAAGGCTTGCTGCGGTGGAATAAGGATTTGAGCGAGTTCTGATGGTTCCGAAGGATGTTCTCCCACATTCCCTCCATCTTCGCTCATTCAATTGCTTCCTTTTTCAATTCGATTCAACGATTTATAACTCTCTCTGTAATCATTGCTCATTGTTCATTGTTCATTGCAATCACCACCCACTTTGCTTCTCCACTCGGTGATCTCGATCCTTTCACTTTTTCGCTCCCTCATCAACTTTCCATTCCCATTTTTATTTATTTATTCCTTTTTAATTCTGCAAGTTTATTTACTACTACTATATTTCTCAGAAAATATTTTACTTTTTTCCACACTTATCCTCTCTTTTAATGCAATTTTCACGCGGTTTTATGTAAAAATTAAAGTTCCATATTTATTTATTATACCAATTTTATTTATATTTATTAATAAAAATTTCTTGATAGTCCCACATTGTTTATATCGTTTGAGAGTTGAAGTTACAGTGAGTTTATCTTTGCAATTCAAAATTTTTACATAAGCTTTTACTTGATTCCAACTCAGAACACATTTTCTTTTCATTATTCTCTACAATCAAACAATGCTACTAAAGAACAGTAACAACCTCAATAAAAAAAAATCATATGACTAAATTAGCCTAGACACATTTCAATGATGTTGTGTGACAAAATTCAATTACAGAACACAGACCACAGAGCAGTATCTAATTCTGGGCATGTAGATGTACATGATGATGAGGAGAAAATAAAAAGGACCTACAAAGTGGACAAGAGAATTGATTGCGAAGTGTCCATTGCTCAATGCAATTGAAATGAAACACATGCCCACAAGTTCTCAATTTGCTCACTGCATCTTCCCCTTCATACTCCACCAAGCAAATGGAGCAAGTTTCTTCTGTCTCTGTGTCACCCTTTAGATCTTGGTACCTTGCCACAGGTAGGGAAGGAGTTTGTGGAAACTCCATGTCTTTGGCAACACCTTTGGTCTCACAAGAGAACAAGCCCATGATGCTTCTCTTCAGGTGCATGAGTGGGATCAAAATGCACGTGTAGAACACAATGGTCACTACCCACAAACGGGACTGACAAACCACGAAACAATTCATCCTGTGATTAATCCAATACCCCAAATGAAACCCTCTCTTTGCAATGATTCTGGTATCTGTTGTTATCAGTGACAACGATGCTTAACAGAAGCTTGATGTGTCTATATATATTGCACACACTCTATGTATGTTGACACCGACCTCTTCATAAAATAATGCACATCCTAAACCTGGATTCTTGTTTTATAAGAATAACTTCTTGCATTAGTTCTGACTTTGGAGACTCCTATTTTTTTATTACATAGGTCAGCTACGATTATTCATGTTTTTGTGCGTCATAGGTTTTGGGCTACTTATTTTATAGCAAGATACAAAGTCGTCCATATGATTAAAAAAAAAATAAGTATGTAAATAGTTTTATACTGTATATATAAAAATATTATTCAACTTTATTATCATTATCAGCTTAACTTTCATACAAAAATGATTGAATGAGGCATTATAGAATTATTTTAAATTCTTGATAAAGTGATGTAAGATCTGTCTTAAAAGACGAGAGGTGTATTTAGTATTCTGAAATAAATTCTAATAATGATAAATAATATTATTTAATTTAAGCTAAAGAAATCCACATTGGAATGACGGGCCGACTAAATCTGTGTTTGAATGCAGAGTAATGATAGTAATAGATATTATGATCTTCCTTAATGTGAGGTTTATGATAATTAATTAAGTGATAGATTGATTAAGGTATATAAGTATAAATAGGCGGTGTGGTGCGGTGTTTTTGGTTCAGTTTGGGTTTTAATAATGACCGACCGCGTGTCTTAGGCACAACAAGTGCAGCGGTTAGCGGAGGGTTAAAGCTACCTCATCCTTCTTCCTTACTTTTGCCTCTGCACCATTTCCATTAAACTATAATATTTCGGAAGCATCTTCACCTTTTTTTTTTTCACTTTAACTTTTTCGCTACTTTTTATTTCATTTTTATCACTTTATTGGTATGAAACATTGGTTGGCTTTCTCAGTCACTCATCTTTTACAAAAACATAATTAATTATTTTTAGTGAAAGATATTATTTTTTATTCCAAATCAAGATTTTACTGAATGTTAATTAAAATTTAAATATACTTAAAATAGTGTAAAAGCTTTTAGATTTTCATTTAATTAAAGATTTTCATGATTACTATCGAAAAAAAATACTTAAAATGACTATAATTAATTAATATTTACACTACTAAAAAGAAATTCTCTTTTACTTTATTTATCACGTTATATTATTTATCACATTTTTTACTTTTTTTTCTCTCTTTTATCTCTAGGACCTTTCTATATCTTGGTCCCCCACAAACATCAATATTTGAAAAGATTGAATTAACCTTATCAAAACCGTATAGCTTATAAAATTATCTCAGTTTGTTTTATTTCCTTTCTTTCTCTAACGAATCACTATGTGGTTGGATTATGTTACATTTGTTCCCTGTATTACTAAATTAGTTCTAGAATGCCGTGGTTCCAATAAGTAACATAATGGTTTAGAATAGAATGTGAAAGTTGTCTTCTTCTTCTTTTCCGTTTCTTTTCTGTTAATCAAGTGGTCTTAAGAATTACTATTTTGGAAGAAGTGTCATTTATCAGCTACAAAATTTGAGAATGTTCGACTACAAATTTAACAAAAAGTATCAAAATAGAAGATAAAAGACCGTCTCAAAAAGGAAGAAAAAAAATGTCATTATTATGATTATTGTGCTATTACTAACTTCAACATTTAAAAATCTTCCAAGGTAGACCTATTTTCAGTACTCGAACACTCCCATAAAAATTCATCTCAACATTTTCAACTAGATAAGAAGATCTTCTCAGAACTCATCTTGCAATACTCATGATAGATAAGAACATAGTAGATCTGTGATGCATATGTAGATTTGGCGACAAAGAATTTTTGTCATCGAAGATTTAGAGGTTCATATGCGTTCATGATTTTATTGTTGAATAACACCAACCTTCTTTAAATTTTCACTAATATTCTTATTTTTTTAGCATTCAATTGATAACAAGTAAAAATCTACTTAATTCGTTTGTATAAAAGAATTTTATAAAATATAGCATCACTGTTTCTTATCAAGCAATTGCTAACTACACAAGGAGCCATTCTTTTAAAAAGATTTGTTGTGTTAGGTGATTATGATATGGCTTCTATGAGGTTTTTTAAGAAAAAAATGATTGAATGTAAACAATATTGATGTTGCAATAGATAAAATAACTGGAATAACTGCATAGAAGGTTGTTTCACCCTCATTTCAACTGTTTACTACTATAGTAAAAAATCTTGTGGTTATTATTAAAATATATCCACTATAAAGAATTCGAAACAGAGGACCACCCCAACTAACATCAAATGTTCAATTAGGTTAATACAAGGGTAAGTCCTCAAAAGTCTCAAGGAATATAACCACAGCATATGAAAGGAACATTTGAAAATGGTCCCACCAGACACAACTTATAAATGCATATTTCTATTTGTTGACATACTAATAAAAGTCAAAGCAGTTGTTTTGTTTGGAATAGAAAATGACGCCTGGATACCAATTATGGTCAATGAGAATGGGACACAAAATCAAAATAATACACACACAATTACAAATCAGAAAAATAATGGTGTTAAAGAAGAACTAGGACAGGCTGTCAACTCTTGGATGATAGAAACATAAAAAATCTGTTAATAACTTTCATATTCAACAAGTAAAAAATATATATATTTATCTTTAAATGTTTAATTAGTCAAATTTATTATCTTATACTTTACAAAATTAAAAACAATGAAATAATTTCTTACCTTTAAAAATATTATTCAAAAAGATTTGTCAAACAATTGGAAGAAGTAACCAGTCCCCCCTATTGATTATTCCTATTAACAACCCCACTGAAAAATGTGCATAGACACAATAATGATTCTTTCCGAGAAGATAAGGATGCCAACAGGAATAGGTAATGAGCATTAGCATTTCACAATTTGGTGTGACATAACTTTGGAAAAACAACTAAAGGAAAAAACATTCATGTGTAGTTTGTGAGTATGTAATAAACAGTTTGATTCTAAATCTGTATGCATGAAAAACATTTTCTATCCATTAATCAGTATTTAGTTATAACAAAAAAAAATCACCATAGCCCTATAACTATTATTTACAACATAAAAAAAGATGTTCTTTAATCTAAGGAATTGAGAGGGAAAAAGAGGAAAGAAAGAAAAGATGGAAGAAGAAGAAAATGAAAGGACAGGAGATTAGGAGCGACCACACCTTGTCACGGCCATGCCTGCTGTTAGCACGCTTTCTGTCTCGAACAACTTTTATCGAACACATTCCACGCAGTTTCTCTTCTCCCCAATAAATTAAAAGTTAAAACCAATACTCACACTACACACTGCACACATCCCTCTCTCTCGATTCATGAAACTCTTGCTCTCTCCCGTGACTCCTTCGCAATAATAAGCAAGATGAAAATCGAAACAAGGAAATAAAGTTCGAAGCTTAGTGGTCGAAGCATGCGATCCCCTCAGCCACTTCGCAACGGCGGTGATAACAGTTGTTCACCGTCGCACAACCCTCGCTTCCACTCCACGGTGGCGGAACACAAACTACGCCGTTTCAACTCTCTCATCCTCGTTTTCCGCCTCGTCTCCTTCTCCTTCTCCCTTGCCTCCTCTGTCTTCGTGCTCACCAATACTCGTGGCTCCGATTCTCCTCACTGGTACCACTACGACACCTTCAGGTACTCTTATTATAACTATTTTCTTTCTATTTCAAACCTAATTTATATAATCTATCCGTTTATTTCAAGATTCGTGTCGGAAATTGAATATTAAGTTACTGAAATCCGTTAGGTTCGTTCTTGCTGCGAATACGATAGTGGCAGTTTACTCCGTGTTCGAAATGGGCGCATCGGTGTGGGAAATTTCACGAGGCGTAACACTGTTCCCCGAAGTGTTGCAGATATGGTTCGACTTCGGACATGACCAGGTCATAATCAAAATAAGATTCAACAAATTCCATACTCTCTCTTGTTAATTCTTTCACTCCGAATTGTGTGTGTGGGAAGGAGTGATTTGATGTGGTGTGGTGACGGTGCAGGTGTTCACGTACCTGCTGTTGTCGGCAAACGCGGCGGGGACGACGATGGCGAGGACGCTGAAGGAGATGGACACGTGTAGGGCGAGCAATACGTTCTGTGTGCAAATAGACATAGCCATAGCGTTGGGATACGCGGCGTTTGTGTTCCTAGGGTTGACCTCGCTCCTAACGGGCTTCCGCGTCGTTTGTTTCATAATCAACGGTTCCCGTTTCCATCTCTGAGGTTGGTTTTGCGTGGGAACGACACAGAGGAGCCAGCCATAAACGAATATTTTGGGTGGGGCCGGGTTTTCTTTTCACTGTTGTCCAAAAACAAAGAAAGGCTCTCTCTCTCCCTTTGTATTAAAATTATTTATTAAAAGTAATTAAAATACAAGAGCCTGTTTTGCAGGGAGTGTGTATAGACCAATTTTTTTCCATACATTAGGTTCTATTCTATACTGTGTATGCTCATTATTTTTAGCAAAACTCAATAACACGTTCGCTTATTTTATATTTTTAGTGCAAAAATAAATTATTATTTTTTATTTATAGTGTCACAAATTATCTACTGCAGTGATAACTTTGTTATTTTCATAATAATAATTATAAAATAATTTATTATAAATTCAACACTCACTCTTCCCTCTCTGTATATAAATATGTAAATAAATTAAATTACACAGTCTAAAATCTACTTCGCACTTGTATTATGAACAAACCTGATTTTAGGTTAAAGTAAAACAATTCCCCATATGAGAATATTCAACCAACTTGACATGCGAGCAATTTAGATTTATTCAACTGAGTTATTTAGGATTTAAATTCCCCCCATGTCATCTTTGACATAGAATGGAACCCCATGTCATAACTTTGTTAACAAAGAATTTTCTATAATATTAATCATTATTTATGATAAAAGATAATTTATACCAATATCAAAATTATAAAAAAAGTATTTGAATTTTAGTAAAACAAATCATTAATATCTTTGATTTCTAAAATAGAATTCTTGTTTATTTTTGTATATTAAAATTCACAAAAGTAATTTAGCAATTTTAATTCCAACAAATCTTTATAAACCTAAATTCACGTTTGGGTTCTCGCGCCTCCTAGAACCAAACCAAACACTGAATTTATATAAAGCATAATTTTGTATTTATTGATATAAATTACACATAAACATGATAAAAAGAACACAATCTTTTATAGGGTCAAACGGGGTAGATTTAAATTGCAGTATCCAACTGCTATTTGTTTATTTAGTTTAGAAGTTTATATTAAATATAATGATCTAAATAATCTTGTACAAATAATCTTACGTATGGATGATATTAGGACAAGTAACCTTAACTGTCCTGAAACGCATATTTACATCAACTTTAAAACAAAACAAGGGATGTTTGTTACTGCATGGGACCACTAGAAATTGATACTTAATCGTGCTTCTCCATCAAGAATGGCATGGCAACAATCACTATACAAAACACATCATTGACTTGGTTGCATCATATTCTCCCACTTACATATTAGTGGTAGTACATTAAGATGCTTATAGACGAGACTGAAGTTGTATTTTATTTCCAAATTATCGTCACACTTTGGAAGACATTAAGACGAAACTTCTCTTGATATTATTTTCTTTTCATACTAAAATTTTGAAATCAAACCCAAATCATAAAAACCCAAGCCCCTTTCATCTGAACTATTATATAATGCCTGTTTGATTCCTTTCTAAAATCAATTTCATTTCACTGCACACAGGTTCCAGACTAGAACGATGACCAAAATTGATTCGGATACACATTTCAATTACAAAAGCAGTTCAAATAAAAAAATATTAAAATTAATTCTATCCAACTTTAAAACAGATATCCATCTGAAGAAGAAACTGAATTTTGCACGAGCCACTGAAAACTGAGGTGGAAAAGAATTATAATAATTCACAGTGAAATAATTCATATTACTATTATTTCCCCCCAAAATATATGTTACACAATACTGTCTCAACAATGACAAATTAAGAACTGATTTTCATTAGAAGATTGTGACAGAAGTTAACACAAAATTAACAGAATGTAAAGGAATAAAAAGTAAATCCAATTTTGCATAACATATGTAGCAAAAAAAAACAAAAGTAAATTTAAATATACTACAAAAGGATTGATGTCGTCGGTTCGTGTATTAAATAAATATTTAAAGCAAGAGTGAGAACTAATTCCCCTCTAACAGAATTAAGCTCCAATTATTTTAAAATGGGATTGAATTAAATTTAACAAAACTAATTTTAAGCTGCTGAGTATTTTAATCTCGCCAACAAATTTTAAATTAGAATATGTTCATACCGATAATAATTAGTTTTAGAAATTGACGGAAAGCACGCTTACTATGAGGTTGCTTAAGATTTTTCGGCTACAAACTTTAAAACTGAGCTACTAAATGCCAAACTTACGTTTTAGAGGTGGCTAAACGCCAAAACAAAATTATAACGATGGCATCCAAATATATCCATGACATGGGTGTGTCCATTTTCCCTAAAAGTTCGCAATGATAACCAAAGCAAGACTATGTTTTTGGTAAGCACCGGAACTCGCAAAAGCAAAGTTCCAAATTTACAACTGAAGGAGCATCACGGTCCTCAATGATCCCATTAAGCTTCAATGCTAGTTTACTACACTTTTCGACCATTCAAGTTGGACCTCTGTCTACAATTTCATGGAAACGACTCTTCTCATCTTCCAACATTATCAGTAAACACCTAACTAATAAAGCATGATAGATGCTCACCAGTATTATCTATCACAATGCAAATACTGGAATGATCAACTGCCATATCAGGACATTTTCAAGGCGATGTTTTCTAGACTTAGCACCACATCAAGATCATTACTCTACCTAAAAGGACAAAAACACTCACTATTAGGCATATCCACACACTGGCACCCCATGTTGCAAAAACTTTTTATAGTCACTGACGTATGGCAAATGCAAAACCAAAATTAAGCAATGGTCATCAAACCTTTGATAAGGATGATCGCTATTTCAAGATATTTCGAGTCATCCTTATGTAACCTTGTCATGGAATGACCTCATATAAACAGTACTTAATAAAAAGACATGCAAGCTCCATAAGATAGGCAGAGGGTGGGCATAAAGGAGCTCCACATCTATTACTTTTGCTAACTATAAACCAAAATTCGTAATATGTAGTTTTTATCATATGCCAACAAGCACATAAAGAGTAACACTGCATCACCAACAACTTTTTGGCAACCAAAAATTTCCTTACACCCTACTTAAAAGAGCAAGCCTTGGTCCAAATCATTAGCTCTAATAATTCAACAAGCTTTTTGATCAGTTCCAATTAGATTATTGATCATTTGACTTTATTGCTTCAATTTGACAGAAGCAAGAAACATTATTTGTGCGGAAAACGTTTTTACATCATAAAAATGGCGAATTACTTCAGAATTATCAGGAACAGATCAAATACAAACTTAGAATGGCAAATCAGTCTCAGTGAAAAAAAAGCGATCGCAGTGGGATTCGAACCCACGACCTTTAGATCCGGAGTCTAACGCGATATCCACTCCGCTATGCGATCGTTACAGGAAAGTTATGAAACAAAAATTTGAAGAACAACATTCAGATGAACATCGTCATGCAGATCTACGAAGTGAAAGCGACGGGAAAATCCTTCGTATAACACCATTATTCTAAGGAAAGCAAAATATAAAGGAAAACTAAATGGCACATGAAACCTAGAATGGCGAAGACGAAAGAGAACGAAGATCAAGACAAAGCTACTACATGCACATAAATCTATAAAGTGATGGAATCGGAAATCTAGCATTTGTAGCGTGGGCGAGAGGAAGAGAGAAATTAGGTTACCTGGTAGTTTTCTTCTGAGTTTTCTCCCTCGATGAAACCAACTCTTTGATCTGCTTCTAGTTTTCTTTTATAGCTCCCTATGGCGTATGTGGGCCCACGTCAACACGCGGTTAATTCTTTTATTTAATAATTAATATATTTGCAATTATTCATTCAAGTTTAGTTTTCATATACAGTTAATATAGAAAGTAAAAAAAATTATAATTAACTATGTAGAAATTATTTTAAATTTAGAAACAATATTTTTTCCTACTTCATTTGGTGCATTAAAATCTATTAATAATGAATTGAAATTTGCAACAGTACTTTCAAAACTTTAACCCAAACATTAACAGTAAAATGACGCCTCCAACGTTATGCACTCCAACTTTATTTCTAAAATAAAAATTTGTTCAAAATTCATATACATGCATGTGCCTGGTGCTCATGCTACCTCTTGCACATGTATGTATCTAAATATTTGTGTACATAAATAAGCAAAAAAGAATTGGTTTTTACATGAAGCTAAGTTAGAGAAAACAATTAACAATTCAGAAAGGGGAAAAGCATGAAACATGGTATCTAAGCTCCAGCAACTTCTTGAGCTTGTTTCAACTTCCTTTTGCTTTTCACAGTCTTACCAACTGCAACCCCTTTGCCTTTGTCTTCCACTTCAGTTTCGTTTTCAATCCTACCAAACACTGGTTTAGGTTGAGCCATCACTTGGCCACCCTTAAGTCCACCCCACTTGGTGTCTCTCTACAAGTCAAACAACTTAAATCAGATAGGGAGCAGAACATATATAGTTCAAAAACATGAATACGTCATGTGTGTATACACACGTATACATATATATACAGACATATATATATGCGTATATATACATGTATGTATGTATGTATACACAGATATATGTGTGTATATATATATGTGTGTATATGTAAATGTGTGTGTGACAAAATTTTGGTTTGTGTATGCATGTGTGTATGAGAGAGAAAGAGAAGAGACCCAGGTTGCTGCATCAAATTGGTCCCTTGAATAGCCAAGTTGTGCATATATTCTCCAACTCAAGCTTGGTGTAACAGGAGATAGCGCAATAGCAATAATCCTCACAGTCTCTAATATAATAACAAGGTCCTGGTCCAACATCATAAATAAAAAATCTTGCTTAAGCATTTGCTTATCTTTAACAGCAGCAAAACTAATTTTATCTGGATATTTTGTCGTGTAATTTTTCCAAAAGTTGAGATGTACAAGTTGATTTTAACTTGTGAGAAAAGTTTAATTTGTTTTAGCTTCTTATTTTCTGCTCTATAAATACTTATTGAAAAGTTTATTCAAATTGACCCTGTATGATATTTTAAATATTGCTGAAAACAATTATGGAATATGCAATACCTTAAAATATTCTAATGATGGAACCTTTTTAGGTTAAATATGCTTTTAGTGCCCATAAATAAAGTAATATGTGCCATATGGTCCTTCTTCTATCAATAAATGAGAAAAACTAAAGGAAACACCTTTTTGTGTAGGAAACGGACCACATTTAACACATTTTCATAAATAGGGGACCAAAAGGAGACAATTATTTTTTTGGGGACTAAAAGTGAACATTGTCTAATTTGTAGGGACTAAACAAATTTAACCCATGTTCTGTTTCCTGATAGCATTCGAAGTCTGATATCTAACAGAAAACAATATATCATGTTTAGACTTTTACCAATCTAATATGTAAGTAAAAATCAAAATGAATTATTTCATACAAAGGATCCAGCAAAATACCTTAGCGGCTTCTTCAGCAGCAGTATCTCCTTGCTTAAAGAGAGACCACGGTGCACGCTGATCCATATAGGAATTACCAACATTACCAATCTCCAGAACAGCCTCACAAGCTGATGACAAGGAGAGATTTTCATAGTGAATGCGAGCTTTATCAACCTACAGACATAATAAACATTCGTTAACCTTTAAGTCACTTCCAACTCCCACCAAAACTTATGAACAAACGCAAAAATAATAGCTTTAAAATATGTCAAATCAGCTACTGCGGAGCTGAAATTCGGATAATAAACCATGGCTCAGACTGCTTCTATCTTGAATTTGAAACAGAGTATGAAATAAAAGTTCTTATGATGTTACCTGTAAACAAATAATTTTTCTTTTGATTTGGTATATGAAAGGAACTTGGTTATTATAGATACTTAGGTCCCAAATTGAGTGGTATAGGATGCCCATTGGAGTATTTAAATTTTAAAACTACAAATTGAATATATCGATTTAGAAATATAGTTTATAAGAGGTCTTACCAGATTCTCTACATTGTCCTTGAATGCATTTCCTTCAGCGGCGGTAGCCGAATCCGCTACCAGAATTGATTGGCAGTTCTTTTTTAGAAGCCCTAGTGTTCGATTAAGAAGATTTCCTGCCAAAATAGTGAAGGAAATATATATCACATTTTTCATTATACTCATAATAAAAAGAAAAAAAAAATCAATTGGTTTCTGAAAGTTACAAGTAATAAAGCAAGTTTGAAATACCAACTGTATTGGCAAGATGCGCATTGACAATATTGATGAAGCGTTCCTCTGAGTAATCTCCATCACTGCCAAATTCCACCTCTCTGAGGAAGAAGTATCTAACTGCATCTGTTCCAAATTTATTAACCAAATTGCTTGGTTCAAGTGTATTCCCTAGTGACTTGCCCATCTTCATGCCATCCTAACATTTCAAAACAAAAAGCATTGCTGCATGAAATGAAATTAAATATAAGAAACAGATTTATGAAATTTTACAGCGTCTCAAATTGCCAAACTTAGTTTCCGACCTTTTGCTAAGACCTACACTTTACTTAACTAATGATAGTAAATTTATTCAAATTTTAATTGAATTGAATGTATTAGACTCAAGAATTGGACCAGAATAAAATGTTCTGGTCAGGGAGAGTCCTTAGATATGCAGAGCTGCATATTGCTAGCCTATAACAACTCATTTATTTATACACCAAGTTTGAAGAAGAGTACATAACTATCACACAAGGTTCCCCCCAAACAAGGAGTTTCCTCCGTCAAAAAAGCATGAACAGAAAACTGACACAATGGCTACCTCCTATTCTGTGGATACGTCATAATAATTTAGTCCTTATCCGTGGTATGGATTGTAACACATAGGGAGTAAATTATATGTTTAACAGATATATAACACTATAACTGCCATACAAATCCATTACTTGCTAAAAGCACAACTGCTTCAAATACAATAACCATTCAGATCCATAACTACCTAAAGACACAAATACTGCACAGATACTGATAGATCATCACATCTATTGAGTCTTCTCACAGCGCTCACCAGGAGATGAATAGCCTTGTCCTCAAGGCTGAAACTATACCATTAAAATTATCTCAAGACGAAAGATAAGATAGTAAATAAGTTCAACTACAAATACCTTTGTCAGGAATCCATGGCCAAATACCATTTTAGGAAGGCTTAGTCCAGCAGACATTAGCATAGCTGGCCAATAAACAGCATGGAAACGTAGAATATCCTACAGAGTGAAAAAACATTAAAAATATATAGAAACTCAATGTTTTAGCTATTCTTTCATCTCTTTTAATAATCATAAGAAAATCATAAATCAACATATATCAAAGGTTAGGTAGAAATTAAAATGTTTAAGAAAAAAAAAACTGACACGTTGCATTTTTTTGGCAAAAAAAGATTAGAACAGATAAAGCGAACAAAGACTTAAATCAAAAGTTTCCACTTTTATGAGGCTGTTGTCCAAACCATGCAAAAAAAAAAGTAGCATCTCATCAAAAGACGACTAAATGTAAGTTGGAACAAATTGTGCAGCCTCTCACACACCAAAAAAAAAAGTAAGAGAAGGATGCATAGAAGGAAAGCTTAGATTACAAAATGTTTTCAATAAGTAGATAAAATTGTCTTCAATAAATTAAAATTTACTAAAAAATGGAAGGAACACAGGTGACATACCTTACCAATCAAGTGCAATGAAGCTGGCCAACCTGAAGAAATAGCTTTCAGTAAATCAGGTTGTTCTTGATCATCAGATAGTGCAGATATATATCTGCAAATATGAGAAAGAGAAAAAAAGATATATTTCAATAAAAGTTTAGAAAGGTAATTAGCAACTCTCTTAATTAAAGAATATTTGGCACAATAGGAGAAATTCAAACTTTTCTTCGTCTTTTTTACCATACAAATAGTTGTGCATAAATTGAACTTCCATGCATTTCAGCAATGCATTTCCAACAATAAACAAAATAACAATTATTGATTATGATAGACAGAAACGACAAGAATATAGAACAGAGCCAGGGGAAATTAGAGAAGCATGCACAAACTATAAAATATACATTCTTACCCTAGTAAAGCATCAAACCACACATATATAGTCTGGCTCTTGTCATCAGGAACAGGAATGCCCCAATCAACTGATGCTCGGGAAATGGAGAAGTCCCTCAAGCCACTTTTGATCCAACTTTGAACCTTGGAAGTTTGTAGGCGAAATTAATTTTTAAGCACAATACCATAAAAGAAAAAAATATTAGGCGGGTAATTTCTTAGGAGTGAACCCAGAAACCGTTTTATGGATAATAAAGTAAACCACACTAATTGTCCTAATTTAATTTCTGCAAGTATCATCTGGATCTAGATCCAACCATCACTCCTAACAACAATGTAATGCTATATGTTGTTATAATCTTTTAAATGGAATAAGATCCATAACTACAAAAACACTTTAGTGAACTATATAGTCACATGAGCTTCAAAACATATAACATATAAAGTAATATCAAAATGTTGTAGATTACAGAAATATAATTTTACATGCCTTTGAAATATTACGATTCTAATTGGTCAGGGGCAACATCATGTCAGGACTTTGGAGTGTTAATAGGCTGGGCATGTTATCAACTCAAACTCCAATACTAGAGAAATCTAAAAAAGTTCAAGTACATCATAACTGATCCATTCTATCAATGTGAATCTTAAGATCATATAAGTCCATTCTGAATCTTCTCAAGTGAATGTATCAGGTATGTTCTGCAAATAAAATTGGACACAGCCAGCACAAAGTGCACCATACTCAAAAGGTAACAGACAGAAATACAAGACAAAGAGAAAAACAAGCTCCCCATTGCCTTACCTCGTTTAAACGGAATGATGGTTGCACAAAATTAGGATTTTTATTTAGTGTTTCCTCTAATGCCTTCTGATATTTTGACAGTGCAAAGAAGTAATTGTCCTCTTTCCTTGAAACACAAGGCTTTAGGTGCACTGGACAACAGTTGTTATCAAGCAGTTCCTTCTCATCCTGCACCAAATGGCAATACATTCTTAAGGTAAAGTCATGAAACTAAGATGGTAAATCTTTGGAAGGCAAGAAGCTCAATCAAAGTTTTCCATCATCGAGAAAGCTGACTATTTTCCTGATTATTAAAAGATGCTTAACAGAAAGAGTGCTAGCAGTTGCACATGACATACACAGACCCTTCAACCTAAAGAGCCAACAGAAACTAAACACGAAACTTTGCTAACCAGAACTACAACTTACAAGTTCAAACTATCACCTTATATTCCTCACAGTTAACACAATAAAGTCCTTCATAATCAGCCCGATAGATGTCACCTTTGTCAAGCACTCTTTTATAGAATTCCTTCACAATTGCTTCATGCTTGCTATCAGTTGTTCTGATGAACTTGTCATAAGAAATATCTAACTGCAATAATAAAGGAATATCACGAAAAAATGTAAAATATTTATGAATATTCAACAAAAAAAGATGACAAAATTCCAGGAAAAACTAATAAACAAATTACATCTTTCCAAAGCGTCTTGTAAGATTGAGATATGAGATTGCAATGGTCAGGAGGTGTTGAACCCTGAGCCATGGCAGCAGTTGCAATTTTCTCCCCGTGCTCATCCGTGCCAGTAATAAATATAACTTTTTTTCCCAATAGCCGCTGTCAAATATGCGAACCTTACGTTATGTAATAGGAAACAATAAACAGTTAAAACACCAACTTGCTTTAAAACCACCACACGGATATATCTAATCTTACACTAGTTTATTCCAATTTCCAAACTCGACCCATTTCTGGAATTGGGCCAAAGTTACATAATTTAAACTAAAATCAAAGAGGGTAAGGAAATTCACCTGGAAGCGAGCAATGGCATCGGCGGCGATGGTGGTGTAAGCGCTGCCCATGTGGGGAGGGGCATTGACGTAGTAGAGAGGAGTGGTGAGGACAAAGGGTTCGGCATTTGAGGGAGTGATATCTGTGGTGGCGCAGGTGCAGAAGAAAGCTCCTCGAGTGGGATTTTGACCAAAACGGAAGTGGGGTTTGAGCTTGAGGGGAGAAGCTCTGTAACGGAGGGAAGAGAGGGGAGGGTTAAGGAGAGAGATGGTGTTTTGAATGGAGCAGTTTATTCTCACTGCCATGGCTTCAGATTCTGAGGTTTCAATCCTTTCCAACGGATAGCATTAACTTAAGCTTTACCTAAATTTTCAACTATCACTCGTGTAGAATTTCCAAGAACAAAATCATTAACATTTATGTTTTAAATGAAATAAAATGTCTAATTGAAGTTACCATTATAAGAAAAATATCTTCAAAGTTAAAGTGGAATAAAGAATTATTAAGTCAACAATTAAACAAAATAATAATAAAAAAATTGTAGAAAAAAAATATTTTTTAAATGAAATTAATTAAAGGACAATAAATTAGAGATAAACATATACATGTATGTTCTCGTACTTGATCTAGAAGACATCATATTCGAACATAAAACCTGTGTTAAAATAAAACATATGAGAATTGGAGTAAAAACACTAGAAAAATAAAAGATAATTAGAAAGAAAAAACCACACTTAAATGAATAAAAAAGCAATAAAAAAGTTAACAAATTTTACAAAAACCCATAATTTTCATATCTTTAGTCGTTAGAAGTGAGATTTGATTTCGATCTTTGTACATTTTTTCTTTATTTAAATTAAAAATGTTTTTTTTATATTTAGTCTTATATGATATTAATTAGTTATTCATAGAGAAAAATCAATTCATTATTCTAATCTACATATATTTTAGCTATCTATTTTAAAATCATATATATATATATATATATATATATATATATATATATATTAAAAAAAAACATTTGAATTATAATATGTGTTTTCAATTCTAAATAAATAAAAAATATATAGTAGAGAAATAAACAAAAA
>Ga0099825_1001464_pt1 | contig 30264 bp, 7 predicted proteins | sample SiratroredBW_FD_76838 | JGI IMG/M metagenome (GOLD analysis project Ga0099825, IMG submission 76838) | Root nodule microbial communities of legume samples collected from California, USA - Siratro red BW | ecosystem: Host-associated > Plants > Roots > Nodule | place: USA: California | collected...
CAACACACACACACACATATATATATATATATATATATATATATATATATATATATATATATATATATATATATATATATATATATATATATGCACGTTGTGCAACTATTCCATGTAAATGAAAATAACACGTTTTAGTTGAAAAACCAAGTTCAGTTTCAACCGGTTTGAAATGAACTTTCTCCTTGTTCTTTTATTTGGTACAAGAAAATAAAATTCTATCATGGTTATTTAATGCATTGGTTACTTAAACTCTATTTTTGTAACTATTATTTAAGTTTCAACCATTATGTTTGAATTGATTTATGTGTTTGGTGATGACATTTGATTCATAAGTTATACAAAATATTTTTTATTAAACTAAAAAATTACTATAAACACCTAAGTGCGTAATATTAAAAAAGAATATAAATATATAAATGAGACATAACTTAAATATAATCAAAACTTATCCTCAAATATATCAATTTATTATTTAATTTAGACTTTATTAAAATTAACTTCGATATTGACCAATGAATCAATAAAGACGTCATCATCGGACATATGCATGCATCTTTCGCATTTGAACATATATATTTTTCTAAAGTTATATTTTAATTTTTAAATTATAATTATTATTTTTAAAATGATTTTATTCAACTTAAAATTATTTAAATTACATACTAAAATGGGTATAAGTTATTTTTCTAATTTATACTAGTGAAAAAGAAATACATGGTGACTTTATATATTTTAAGAAAAAATAGTAATATTAATAATAGTGATTATATAAAAAAAATAAAATGTTTTCTATTATTTTATTTTATTAAATTTAAAATATAATTAAAAATAAAATAAAAATATTAAATATTAAATATGTATTCTTTCAGATATTGTAATAGAATTTTTTTTAATTTTGAAATATATTTAAGGATAAAATAGAAATATAAAATATATAAATTGAACGGAAGAGTTATAAATTATTATTTTCTAATCTAATTTAATTCATTTTACAAATTATTCATACTGATTTATCAGGTGAAGTCTATCACTTTTAATGTTACCAAAAAAAAGTCATAACATTATATATATTTATTTTAAAATTGAAATTTAAAGTAATAACTAATGAGATACTATAATTGTAGAAGACTCAAGTTTTTGTCCACATTAGCGAATCTGTTCACGCTAATTATGGTTATTATAAATATAGAAAGTCACATTAGATGTTTTCTTGTGAATTTTGCTAATTTTGATTTATAGGTAATTTGTCTATAAATAAATAGTTATATTAAGGATTTGAAATTGGTAAGAAATTTTTTTACAGAAGTTGCTAATGAAAAAAAAAATACAAAATTGCATGTGTAGGAGAAACTATAAACAATTTTTGTAACAAAATAAATAAAACCTTACAAAAAAAATAAGGAAGAGAAATAGAGATATAGCACATATACCAAACAAAATCTCAAAGCCCCACTAAAAAATTTCACTACATTAGAAACAGTTGTTAGTTTTGGTTTGCTGTAATGTAATATCCTCTTTAAAGGGTGTCTTTGTTTTTCACTTTTTTATATTCTTTTAGACTTGCATCATACTTTTTTCCTTGTTAAATTAGAATGTTTTACTAATTAATATTAAATTATGTTTAAAAAAGAAAAGACAATTCATCCATATTTTATTTTGGTTTACTTAAATACAAACAAAATATTTGAAGGATATTACTTTTAGTAAGTATTGTTATTTTTAATACTGTTGATAATAAATTTCAAATATTAACAATAAGCTTAAATATGAGGTTTTAGAATTATTTCTATTTAAGGTTTTCAAATTTTAGGTAATATTAAGAGCGTTTAAAATTAATTATTAATTATTCATAATCACACGAATAATAAAGACGGTTAACAGTTGTGTTTGCATCAATTTTTAAATTATGTTGTAGTTTAGTAAGTTTGTGTTTTAATATAATAAATTAAAGTAATATTATAGTTTATTCTGTTATGGAAAATAGTCTGTAAGAAAATTCACAAGAAACGTTATTTAATTATTTTTTATGTCATTTTTCAAATATTATTATATACAAATTTATAATCATATGAAAATTTTCAAGAAATAATTTATAAAAAAATAACAACAAAGAGAATTGAGAATAAATTCTCTTTTAAACACTAGAACAGTAAAAAAGAATAAAAAATTGATTTTTGTATACTTTACCAGGAAAATATTGTGCCTCTTATAATCTGGGAAGTAAATACCAAATAATTTCTCCTAATGTGAAAGTTCTCTTCTTATAAAATTAATAATAATCACAAAAGTAATAATAATCGTGATGAGAAAAGTTCTATTCGTCAACTATAAAAATAATATTATTAGTAATATTAGTTTCTACTTAATTTACAGTCAACTATAAAAACAATATTATTAGTAATATTAGTTTCTACTTAATTTACAAAATATACGTAATGGGAAAAATAAAACTGTTTTCTATTTCATAAAACAAAATATAGCATAATTATAATAGGAAAGATAATTATTTTGTTCCGTGTGTTTATAAACTATATGATCTGATCTTTACTGGAATATTAAATATAACCAATTTATGCTTAATAGATTTAAACCTAATTCCATTTTTAAAACTCGATTTTGAGTTCACTAATTATATTGAAAATGTATAATTAGAATAGTTTAGAAATTTGAGTTTAAAATTGTTCACCAATTCGGTAGTTTCATTTATGAATGGGCTACTATTGGGCCCTAATCTATTCTAAATGGTTTTGGGTCGCCATTGAACATTTGGTTAAGGCTAATTTCTTCTTGCACCATCGCATTTGCTTCCTGTACTTCATCAAAAACGTGAAGATAAAATAGGATTAGGATTTCTTTGATAAGCACCGGTTTTCAGTTGAAAGGGAGGTGCGGCAGTCTCATCGGTGGAGGAGTACGAAAGAGCGTGGTTGCGAAGCTTCATCAATCATTTTGCATGGTAGAGATAAGTTGTAGTCTTTAATGTTGGTAGTTTTGATTTGTGCAGAAGAATTATTGACTTAGATTGCTCTGATTGTAATGTGTAAAGTGAGTTTAGTTTTTGGGATTAGGGAGAGAATTTGAGAAGGTAGATTTCAGTTAATTTGAAATGAAAATATGTGTATTTGGATTAAAGAAAAGATAGTGAGAAATGAAGAAAAAATTTATAAAATTTTGTAAGGGATATGATAGGTATAATTGATAAATTAAATCTTTTAATAGATGAAATAAGATTAAGCATAATTTATAAATAAAATTAAAGTTAAAAATAATTTATTATTGTTAATATTATTATTTTTATTTTTATTTTATTATTTTAATTATTTATTTACAATTTTATTATTATTTTAAAATTATCTTACTTTTATTATTATTTTATAATTTGTTATTAATACTTTTCAATTTTTTAGTTTATTAATATTTATATTTTTATTAAATTTATTTATTTATGTATTTAACATGAAATATATAAAAAAATATATTTAATTTATTTTTATTTAACATTCTTATTTTATTATAAATTTAATTTATATATTCTCCAATTATTTATTATTTTATAATAAAAAATTAAACATTTTCTTATATCTTATTTAATTATAATTAAATTAATTTCTTGATTTAATTATAAAAATAAAACTTTCTTTACAAATCGTTGATTCTGTGCGAAGAAAGTTTAAAGTGAGTATTTTTTTCGTTTTCCGTAAACATTCGTTTCGTTTTTCGCAATCATCTCCCTCTTTCTTTGCTCCCTTCTTTCCATTTTCTTAAGCAAACAGTTTTTAGAGAGTAATTTAGGTGGTTTTAGAGGGTTTTGATTGGTACTAGTGTGGAATGGTAAAAACTTTAGTCTGAAGTTTTTTTTTTTTTTTTTATTCCGAAAGGTGGATTCCGAAAGATTTTCGAAAATCTGTTTTCAGAAGCATATGTTTTTTCTAGTTTTTTTATTATTTTAAAAAATATTTTTCGAAACATATTTTCAGAGTTAGTTTTTCATAACATGTTTTGAAAAATGTTTTCTGAATTATATTTCTGAAAAACAGTTTAAAAAAATATATTCCAAAAAATGTTTTTCAAAATATATAAAGATATAATTGTCATTTTCGAAAATTGATGTGGTGGAGGAAACAATTAGTGCAGGAAGCAAATTGCCTTGGTTAAGATCGGTACAAATAGGTAAGGAAGATCAGATACTCTAGCTTGTTCAAATAAAAATTTTAAATATTCTTTTAGTTCCCATATTTGTATTCCTATATTTTTAGCTTCTCCTTAAATATTTTTCAAATTTATTTTTTTACATTTTCTATCATTTTTTAATTATTGTTATTAATGCTTAGAAGTATTAAATATTACCTACTTATTATAAGGATCATGGATTGATGGGGATGAATGTAACCCCACTATCCTACTTTCTTCACCTAAAATGTGCCATCATATTATTTGTCCTCCTCGTATAAATCTAGATTTTGTTCCTTTACCACAAATTTTAACATTGCCTCTACATCACCAACTTTCTTTGCCATGCCACTCATTTCATTCGTATGTTCCATTTTTTTAATAGCAGCGGTTTCTTTACTTTTTCTAAATGTTGGTGTCAGAAACCAAAGGTATTTTAAATCATAAACCCCACTTAAGAAACCCTAAAGGACAAATCAAGAAACCTTAAACATTAGTTAGCATATGAACTGTTTTACTCGAAGGACACAAGTGTTATTTGGCTGTGATGAAAGTTAGGTTGTGACCATAGCAGTGGCAGCGAGCATGGATGGCAATGAGCTAGCACGTCGTGCTAAGCTTACTGACCACGGTAGGCTTAAGGGTGGCGATATTGGAGAGCTTGAATGCAAAATTAATGTTAGTTATTTATATAAGATTGCATTACCTATATTTAATTCTTTCCCTCATGTATAGTGTACACCAATAACATACATTGCTTCCAGAACTGAATTCCATCCCTCCCAAAGACATTTAACACAGGCGGATTAACCTCTCTCTCATATGATCCTTATGAAGTGTGCATCGCTCTTATATTCAACAGCAAGACTAAAAATATTTAGGGCATCCGAAGATTACCAAAATTGAATATCATTCCTAGGAAGTGTCGCAAGTACATTGCTTACACTAACATGATATTTAGTTCACAGGACTAAAATATTTAGGACATCAAAATATCACCAAAATTGATTACCATCCTTCATAATGGCATTTAACCCAAAAGAGGGGCAAAAAGGCTTTGTAGATCAGTCATCAGGAAAACCAAGGAAACTGTTTATATGCTTGGCCACCGGTGTAGCATCACCTGGAGAGTAAGGAAAGAGAGAACTTAAATCCATATCCTCTATAGTTTGCTGGAGTGTTTGAGGACTGGGACAATACAGATGTTTCCTATCAGCAAGTTCTTCGGCTAGTTCACTTTGATGATTATCCATCAAATCTTCATTTACAACCACGATTAAAGGTTTTGCCCAGCCGCAACGTCTCAAATATGCTACCCGACCCTGCATAAAATTCGTAGTCACAGTAATTTACTTAAAGTTTCCTCTTACTATGCATTGTTGTCCTTTTTTTTATGTGAATGATGTTGTTCTCCCAGCTTAATCACAATACAGCAAATTCAAGTGTTTATTATTATTATTTCTAAAAAATAGTTTGGTTAAAGGAAGAACAATGCTAGTAACGGAATAAACATCAGTGCCGACATCTCATAAAATCCATTTTAAATAAGATACAACAAATTGATTTCTGACACTCATCAAATCTTTTATAGATCTTGTGACATACGAAGGAAATACTGATATTGAATAATATACAGCTGTTGTGAGCAGCACAATTAGGATTAGGATCTCGTTCACTAACAATGTTGGTGTTATCCATACTACTCGGCAACCAATTACATTTCGCGTAAGCTCGGGAAGGAATAATAAAGCAAATGAATATAGATTATTCTTTGCTTCCTTAAACCAGTGTCACGATAACACCCAGCTTCATTTTTGGAGTAGCTACACTAGGTTACCAAACCCCCAACAATAAAAACCAATACTTTTCTAAACCAAGTCTGTGGTTGAAACAGAAAATAGATCGGAGAAAGCTAACATCAAATGGGCCCAAGGAATCAAGCAGGTTAGCCACTCCTAATTAAGACGATGAGAGTTGATATCCAGTGAATTAGGAAAGGATACATTAATAATGGACCGATGGTAGTAATCAATAAGAACACGTCATAGAAAATAACTGATTACGTGTTAGAAGTTTTGAATTAAAAACTGCATACCAGTTATTCATTAAAAAATCATTCGGAGTATATATCTAGTAGAAGTGTACATAGTCAATACTCTCTCCACAGAAGCGCTGTCTCTACAATAACCAGTGTATAGCCATAATGTGTAATTTGTGTTCATTATTATATTTTATTAGTTTATCAGTTGGTGCTATATCATAGTCCTTGTTCAGAAAGCTATCCAGGGATTCCAATCTTGGCTGCTAAGGACACATGCCTACAAATAGAGGTTCATCATGCAGACATACGACAAAACAACAAGGAACAAATTTATGTGCATGCGCTTGTATTCTTCCATTCTTTCAAAGTTTCTGAGTGCTTGGTGAGATCATCTTCTAAACGACTCGTAAAAAGAGTGCTCATATTTGTAAATCTTTCATGTGTGTGAAGTTAATCTCTTACAACAAGAAATGCTTGTATTTGATATTCACTCGTTTGAAGGTGAAACCTTGTAAGCAACATTTTATTATTATATAGCTTCGAGAGGCTTTCTGTATTTAGCCAGGAGAAGTGTTGTGCACTTGTGCTTAAACTCAGGAGGAATTTAACGGATAATCTTAAGAGACTTTGTGCAATTATGTTTGCCAAAAGTGACAATGAAAGATACTTGTAAACAATTATTTTTTCAATGAAACCTTTTACAATTTGCATTGCAAAATTAGACTCTACCTAGGTTAAGAATGAACTAGTATAAAAATGAAACTGATCATTGTCTCTTTCTATTACTTGCACATTGCTTCTCATGGCCATCAATAGAACTTTTTAGAAAAGGTTTGGTGAACCTTTTAAAAAACTTATGACCCACCGTAAGTGTCTAATAGAACGTATTGCGAAAATCTTCAAAGACATCCTTTTATGCCTCCATTTCTAAAGCTAACACTCTTTCAGTTGATATGAAGGTCCTAAACAAGTCTATATTGGTAATGGTCAAGGTTTGCCAATTCAATCTTTTGGTTCTTCCCCTTGATGTTTATTTAGCTCTTCATCAATTAACTATTTTTCTGTTCCAAATAATCTAATTAGTGTTTGTAAATTTGCAAAGGACAATTCTGTTTAATTTGAATTTCATGCTACTCATTGTTTTAGTTAAATCTCGGGTAACCAATGAAGTTCTTGTTCAAGGAGTTGTTGGGCAAGATTGTCTCTATGCCTTTCCCACCTTGTGGCTTCAACCTTATCCTCTTGCTAAATCTTGTTTTTCTACTAATGCAGTAATCAATACTGACAATAACAATAGTATTCAATCTATTTTGCATGCTATACTAGGGCATTTTAATGCTCATGTTATGAAACTCATGTTTCAACCGTATAGTATTCCTTTTCCTAATAATGTTGTTTCTTTTTTGTGTAGAGTTATATTGGCAAAGTTCACAGAACTCCTTATCTCGTATTGTTTACAAGTATCAACTTGAACTTATCCTTCTCCTATTGGTTATCTACTAATGGCTTTTCATATTATGCAACTTTTGTTGACGCTTTTTCCAAATTTACCTAGATTTATCTTGAGAAAATCTCTTATTTCTTTATTATTTTTCATCAATTCAAGTCTATGAATGAACTTCAATTCTGCTTCCTTTAAAAAACATTCAAACTGATTGGGGTGGCAAGTTCAGACACTTGCCTAAGATTCTTACAGACACGGAAATTCAACACAAGATTATTTGTCTTCATACTCATCAGCAGAATGTAGTTATTGAAAGGAAATACAGACATGCTGTTAATCTTGGTCTTAATTAGTCGTGCTTCTCTTCCTCTAAAGATGTGGGATCACTTGTCAAGATGATTCAAATGCAGTTGTAAAAATCCTAAGATACATTAAGCATACCCCTGACAAAGGCCTTATTTACTAACATAAAGGGACTACGCAAGTTGTTGGGTATCCTGGTGTTGATTGGGCGACACTCTAATTCAGGGTAGTGTTCTTGTTAAGTACAATTTAATGCCTTAGAGAAGAAACAAAATGTTGTGGTAATATCAAGTGGTAAAGCAAAATATAGGTCACCTCTGAGCTCATAAGGCTAAAGGAACTTCTCAAAGAGCTTAAATTTTAAGAAAATTCTCAAATGCACCTTATATGTGGCAACCAAGTAGCATTACACATTACGTATACTCTTGTCTTTCATGAAAGAACAAAAAGTATTGTTGTAGGCTGTCATTCATTTTCATAAGAGAATAGGTGGAAACTCGAGATAGCACTACTAAATTTGTCTAACCCCAAAGAATAGTTACCAGATATTTTCACCAAATCTCTAAGAGGACCAAGGATCAATCACATTAGCAGCAAGTTGAGCACATACGATTTTAAATGCACCACCTTAAGGGGGCGTGATATCATTCCAAAAATAAGGAATATATCTTTATAATTATAGATATCAAGATCATGTCCTTCTCATATCTTTATAATCACAAATATCAAGATCATATTGCTAGTATTATAGGATCATATCTTAATAATTAGAGGATACCAACTCTCCTCAATTTATTGTATCAATTTCTCTTTCTCAATACAAATAAATCACCCTTGTTGTCACAGAAACACAGTCTCAGCTAAATGCTTCTCTTTTTCTTCTTAGTTTAAAAGAAATAAACAGTTCTTGAGTATTTAGCTGGTTTCAACTTAAGGACACGATGAATCTTTTTGTTGAGGAAGTTGTTAGATACAAGCCCCAAATTGGCAAAGCTTACACTGGATGAGCACACAAACACTAGATACGATTTCTAAACAGTCATACCCAGAGTTGGACGAGGGTATGCAATAAAAGTTCCTTTTTATCTTCACGGATTTGATCCCTAAATTCTGAATTGGTATCTATCAATTTGTTTGTTTCAAAGGAAAGAGGTTCTCTAATATTAATGAAACACCATTGGCACAAAAGCATTCGTCCTGAAAGCTAATTAATCCACATGGATAGGATAACAGAATACAAAATTAGCCACCAAGACCAAATATATGATAACCTACCAATATATACTAAACAATACACAAAAAAGCACGCAATACACAAGTTGTAACCAACATACCTGCGTGGCTAATGACAAGAGAAGCTGATCTGAGATAAACTGCAATACTGGATGAAAAAGTGAAGTAGTCTACAGCCAAAGAACCATCTCCTACAGACTACAATTAAAAAAGAAAAGGTTAATAATAAGAATGAAAAAACTTAGTAAAACGAGACTATAGAAAAAGAGAATAATAAAATCTACAAATTGATATCTCCCTCCATTTTTGCAGTTAGTTAAACTTCATTGCATACAGTTACTAGATGTCAGTTTGCTTAAGGTTTTTATTGAGTTTGTAACACATATCCATACATATTTATCCGATAACTAATGCAATGTAAACTTTTTTTTCAAGCAAGCTTGCAAAGTTGGTTCAGCAAATGATGAAGTGAGAATTTCACATGCCCACATCAACACATTGATTTTATAATTTAATTATTACAAAGAAATTCTCAACCAAAAAGTATCATATCAGAAGGCAGAGGGAAAGAAATGAGAAAGGAGAAAGTACCTTGGTAGGAAGATATGATCCTCGGCCCATTTGAATAAGAAGGTGGGTATATCCTTTAGCAAACAAGGCTTGTTTAACGATGTTGGAATCCACGGCTCTCACAAGAGCATCGAAACAGGTCGTTCCTACAGTCACAAAAACCACTCTCTTTTTCTTATCACCACCTTCATCGTCCCCCATTTAGCTACACCCACTCGTTTCAATTCAGTTTAACTATAGTCCTCCCTCCAGTGTATTGACATCTGAAGCAACAGCTAGCCTTCAAGAGAATTGATTACATCATCATACAGAACATGCCAATGAACAAAAACTATCATGTAAAAACTGAGAAACTACCCATTGGAGTTGGAAATAAGCAATGGATAAGTAATGGATTTGCCTTTCTTCTAGGTTGAGCAGTCCAGTGGGTTGGGAAAACCGGGCTTATGTCTAGTCGAATTTAATATTTTATATTGAAATATATTTAAATTTCTAACATTAGTTATTAATATTAATAATGATCCAGTTTTCTTAAAAGTTATTATCCACTAATCGAATAGCTTATACTGAAGTTGATTTTATATTGACATTAATCAAGAGGAAAAGGATCATGGAAGTCAAGAGGTAAATCTCAATGAAAGAATTTGTGAAATGCGGGAAATACTAGAAGTCAAGACCATGGTTATCAACACGGTCGAGTTTACGATGCCACACTCATTGCCCGAGTTGACTCGGAAGCAAACCCGTTTTTGGAGCAGGATCGGTTGGCCCGCCGTGAATTCCATGAGCTCGGCCAAACTAGCGAGCTTGCAATCGAGTTAGCGAGTCCAGAGGTGTTTTCTCTTCAACCCAAAACGACGCCATTGATCGTCGATTCTTGTGTGGAAATAAAAAAACTCACCGCGATTAGGTTCGTTCTTCTCCTCCACCTCGCGGATTAGGGTTCGCTTCTCCGGTCTCTATTCGCCGCTCCTTGTCATTCTCTTCTCCGGTCACGCCAAACTCATCGTCGTTTCACTGCGTGGTGGTGCGTCGTGCTCTCTGGTCGCGGTTCTGGTTGCGGTTCGAGCTTCTGATTGCTCTTGTGGTGTTCTGATCTTGTCTACTCGAGGTTATGTAAAATCGTTTCTCGTTAATTTTAAGCTTTCTCTTCGCGTGGTGTTTTTCAATTTTGTTTTTTGATTATAGAAAATTTAATAATTATATAATATGTTTTTTTAGTTTTGTAATTGAAAATTGAAATTAGGGTGCAATTAAAGGTATGTATGAGAATGGATCAAATTGAAGTGAGGGCAATCTAAGTATATCTCATCTTAACAATTTATTTTTTATAATATTTTGGATGAACTTATTTATTTATATATTATTGTAGACTTATTTTATTTATTATGTTATTGAAATATTTAATTAGTATGCTATTTGATATAATTTTTTTTAATGAAGTAACCTCTCATGAATTTATGAGTTGAGCTTAAGGAGTACCTAGGATATGCAAATAGGACCCGGATTCCATAACCATTCTTTTGCCACCACTGCAAGTTAGTGAATGCAAGCTTGATAACTGAACAACTTAGGAAGGCCAAGTGAGTAATTAAATCAACACTTAATACATTGTATATTTGAAGCTATTATAGAAGCATGTAAACTAAAGGGAAAAGAAAAAAGAAAATTGGTGGTACTGGTACATGATTCTGGTAGTAATGAGCATGAAAAAATAATTATTTATTTTATTTTAACCTTTTATACAATTTTTTATTTTAAAAGTTATTAGTGATAATTTATATCAATATTTATATCTATTGATTTTTTTTTTAAAAATTGCAGAGAAACTGAAAACCATCACGCCATGTATTGTTTGGTCTCCTAATCAACATATTATTGTTAAATGTAAATTAGTAATTTACTATGTTTATAAAATTATAAGTATAGCATAATATTTTTGTTTTCTTTTATTTGATTCACTTACAATAAATAATACATTCAATTGTCCAGAAAAACCACATAAAATAAAAATATACATGAATATTATTTGAGAAATAAGTTTGATTAAAATTAATATAAATATTAAAATTCAAACTTAATAAAAAATAGATAACATGATAGATATGATAAAGTTCAAATATTGAATCTTATTATATATTATTAAAATAAAAATCTAATCAATTTTTCTAACAATCACATTTCCTTCAATCATTGTAACTTAAAAAAAATTACAATTTTAACTAAGTGTAAGTGTTAAATTATTTCCTCTCTAGTGTAGAAGAGCTTCTTCTTGATCATGTGACTTAAAAAAAATAATGTCAGTTATTTATGTAAGATTGCATTACTTATATTTAATTATCTCCCTCAATATATTTTAATATTTGATATTGAGGGTATCCGAAGATTACCAAAATTGAATATCATCTCTAAAAAGTGTTACAAGTTGTTCACACTAACAAGATCTTTAGTTCACATACTAAAATATTCTATCCATACTACTAGGCAACCAATTACATTTCGCGTGGGCACAGGGGAAGGAATAATAAAGCAAATGAATATTGATTATTCTTTGTTTCCTTAAACCAGTGTGACGATAATACCCAGCTTAAATGTCATAGAAAATAACTGATTAAGTGTTAGAAGTTTTGAACTAAAAACTGCATAGTGGTTTCATTAAAAATTCCTTAGGAGTATATATATGGTAGAAGGGTGTGTATAAATATAAGTGTACATAGACAATACTCTGTACATAAGTGTTGTCTCTGCAATAACCAGTGTATTGTCATAATGTTTTTGTGTTCATTATTATATTTTATCAGTTTATCGGTTGGTGCTATATCCTAGTCCTTGTTCAGAAAGCTGTCAAGGGATTCCAATCTTGGCAAGGAAGGACACATGCCTACAAATAGAAGTTTGGCAAGCAGACATATGCCAAAACAAATTGAAGTTTGTCATGCAGATGAATGACAAAAGAACAAGAAACAAACTTATATGCATAGGCTTCTATTAGCATATTTGTAAATTTTTCGTGTCTGAATTAATTTCTTATTAATTATATTTCATATTCACACGATTGAGTGTGAAATCTTATAAATAAAATTTTATTATTTTATAACTTTGAGAGACTTTATATATTTAGTAGGAAAAAAGTAGTGTACTTATATTTAAATTTAAGAGAAATTTGACGATAATTTGAAAATACCGAAAAATGTGCACTTGTACTTAAATTTAGGAAAAATTTGACGGATAATTTAAAAATACTCTGTATATTCATGGATGTTAAAAATGACAATAAAGATACTTGTAAGAAATTATTTCTAAACCTTTTACAATTTGTCTAAAGAAAATGAGATGCAGGTTAAGAACGAGCTAGTATAGAAACAAAAATGATCATTGTTTTTATTTTTCTATTACTTTCACATTGCTTTTCTTGGCAATTAATAAAACATTTTAGAAAAGCTTTGCTGAATCTTTTAGAAAAGCTTACCCACTTTAAAGCTTTTTTTATCCAAAGATGAATTTGAATAAATGTGAGATAAAAGTTGGTGGAAATTTTAGTTGTTTGGATAAAAAAAAGATGATAAGGTTTTAAGAAAAAAGTTTGCCAGTAATGTAATAAGTGTTATTGATATTTTATTTGTTTTTTAATTGATAAAATTATAAAATTACAAATTTGTTCTTTTGGTTAAAGATAATTAAAAATAAAATATGATTGTGTGATTCATGAATTTTTATTATTTTAGTTTATGTAAATATAATATTATTAATTATTTTAAAATTAAAATTAAAATTAAAATTAAATTATTATTTTTAATTGTTATTATTATTTTCTAAATTTATTTTGATTATTAGTATATATTTTTATTTTATTTTTATTATTATTTTTATTATTATTATTATTATGTTATGTTATATAATTAATTTTATTTATTTTATTATAATATATGTAATAAAAATGAAAATCAAAGATGCATTAAACCCTCTACCTCCCACATTTCTATCCAAATCTATCATGAGTTGCATTCTTATTACAATCATATTTTGTAATCCATTAATGTAACCAAGCTCATGATCAATTACTATAATCAATTACCCCTTCAAAAACACATATAATATCACAAATTCATAATCAATTACTCCTTTAAAAGCGTACTTACTTGAAAGTTGCGGTCACCATGCTGAGTGAAAGTTGCAGCCACCGGTGCGTATGGCTTCAACCACGTCGCAACACCACCACAAAACCACCCCTTGACTTTGGGATCACCACCACGAGAAATTGCATAGTAAAAGTAGGGATACTCATGTCATTGCACACTATCTTATTTGACTTTCCTCTCTATTCTCTACATAACAATGAAGAAGATGAAGAATTATTGTCCTGCAAATTCGTCCATCCTTTTCTTCACACAACTTCAAATCCAAATATGGTAGCCTCTCTCAAATCTATCTGAGTGAACAGTACATCACTCGAAACAAACACAGTGTAAGAGTTTAATAGAACATATTGCAAAAATCTTTAAAGACTGCCTTTTACGCCCCCTTTCTAAAGCTAACACTCTTTCAATTGATATGAATTTGTACTAAAGCTAACACTCTTTCAATTGATATGAATCTGTACTAGTAATGGTAATGGTTTACTAATTCAATCTTATGGTTCTTCTATTTTCTATTCTAAATAATCTTGATGTTTCTTTAGCTCTTTATCTTCATTAACTAACTATTTTTATTTTCAAATATTCTAATTAGTTCTTGTAAATTTGTTACAAATAATTTTGTTTAATTTGAATTTCATATTTCTCTTATTGGTTATCTATTAATGACTTTTTATATTATGTAAATTTTGTTCATGCTCTTTCCAAATTTATGTAGATTTATCTTCTTAAGAAAATATATGATTTCTTTATTATTTTTCAACAATTCGAGTCTATGAATGAATTTTGATTTTCGCTTCCCTTCAAAACATTCAAACTCATTGGGGTGGTGAATAGATCATTACCTAAGACTCTTACATACATGGAAATTTAACATAAGATTATTTGTCCTCATAATCATCATAAGATTATTTGTCCTCATAATCATCATCAGATTATTTGTTGAAAGGAAACATAGACACATTGTTAATCTTTGTGTTATTTAGCCATGTTTCTCTTCCTTTAAAGATGCAGGATCACTTGCCAAGATGATTCAAATGCAGTTATATAAATCTTAAGATACATTAAAAATACTCACGATAAATGTCTTATTTATGAACATAAGGAGACTGTACAAATGGTTAGATATCTAGATATTGATTGGAAAAAGACACTCTAATTCAAGATATTGTTAAGAATAATTTAATGTAGTGAAAAAGTAAGAAACAAAATGTTATGACAATATTAAGTGAAAAAAGAAAAATAGGTCAATAACTTCAATAATTTATTAACTCATAAAACTAAAGGAATTTCTCAAAGAGATGAAATTTGAGGAAAAAAAAATCTCAAATGCATCTTATATATAATAACCAAGTAGCATTACATATTACCAATAATCTTGTCTTCTATGAAAAAAAAATATTATGATAGACTAACATTAGATATCATTACTAGATTTGTATAACTATAAACAATTAACAAATAAATTTACCAAATCTTTAAGAGAACTAAGGATTAATCACATTAACAATAAGTTTAGCAGATACAATTTTACATACACCACCTTAAGCGGTAGTGGTATAATTACAGAAATTAATAATTTATCTTTATAATTATAAATATAAGGATAATGTCTTTATCATATCTTATAATCACAAAATCAAGATCATATCATTAGTATTATAAGTCATATCTTATTCTCCTCTATTTATTTATAAATTTTTCTTTCTCAATACAAATAAACCACCTTTGTTGTCACAGAAACACATAATCTCGGCTCAATGCTTCTCTTTTTAGTTTAAAAGAAGTAAAAATTCCTGAATATTTAGTTAACCTTTCATCTTAAGGACATGATAAATCTTTTTGGTGAAAAAGTTGTTAAATACAGGCTCCAAATTGACGAAGCTTGCACCAAAAGAGCACACAGACACTGGATGCCATTTCTGAAAGTCATTCCCGGACGAGGGTATGGAATAAAAATTCATTTTCTTTTCTTTGCTAATTTGATCCCTCTATTTTAGATTGGTGTCTATCAATTTGTTTGTTTCAAAGAAAAAAAGTTCTCAAACATTAAAGAACATGTTCAAATGTTTCATTCACTCAAAGACATCATCACCCACCACCACTACATGTTGAAACTCACGACATTATTTAAACCACCTCACGCCACAGTTAACAAGATTTGTCACATATTTGAACCATATTTTTTATATATACAATAAAGTGAATATGGTCAACTTATTTTTTTTTTTCTAAACTTTTCTTACATATCACATTGAAGATCAGACTCATCTAGCTACGTTTTTAGTAAACATACACACTATATAATTCTAATTGTTGAAAATACACATTTCTTTATCATTTAGATATAAATTATAAAGAATGAAATTTGACTTAATTTAAAAGCAAATATAGGCAGAACTGGCGTGTTTGATAACTCCTCTTTAAACAAAATTTCAAACATTTTACTGTCAAATATTTTAACATTATCTTAATCATCAACTTACTAAATTTTACTTAATATAATATTTATAATTGGATAATTTAGAGTAGATATTCATTTATATTTAAAAATAAATTGCATACTAAGTTTTGATTTTCATGTATTATTTTTTCTTTGTTTTTTATTCTAAAATATATTTTCTTTTGCTTGTTTTTAGTTTCGATTATTATGTAACACTTATTGATGGTTGACGTGTTTGATAAAATCAAAGTGATAATAACATTTAAATTCTTAAAATAAATGTTACTTATTTACTTTATTAAAATATTTTGAAAAAATTTTAATCTTTTTTTTTACATGGATCGAACTCTAATTTCTGTTCATTTTACAATTAAAAACAATTTTAAGTTTTAGAAATATAATTATTTACAGAAACTAAAATTAAAATAATTCATTTTATATAATAAAAAATATATTTAATTCGTAATTTTATACAATATAGGACTAAATAATATAAAATGTATAAACCTTATAAACGTAATCTATCCAATAAGAAAATTAATTTAACCTATATATGTACTCGTATACGAATATGAGTCAGTATTATTATTATTTCTGAATGTAATGAGCATATTGATCAATTTAATTTTTAGACATTGTCAATACAGTTTTTTTCTTGATAAACATGTAATGAATTTTGTTCTTTTTATCATGTCATTTTTTTAGAAGATATTAATAGTTTATATAAATTAATTTTTTATTGATATAATACGATGAAATGGTAAATTCTTATTTAACATTCTGGTGAAAATATTGTATACCAATAATAAACATAAATTGAAGTCTTTATTTAAATGCAAAATATAAATTTGAAATTTACAAAATAACTCCAAGTACACATCATTTTTTTTAGTAGAAAGTAATTTCTTATCTTAAAAATAATCACCATATACTTTATTTTAAAACTATTTTTATTTTTTAAAATTACATTGATTTAATATAATAAAAATACACACGTACACGTGTTTTTGGTGCTATGTACAGTTATTGTGACACCAACACCATTTTTGAAGCCGTAAAGTCTGAGCAGATAGCTACTCCCAATGTCTACCAAAGACTTCTCTCTCAGATAAAACAATCGAATATTCAACCAAACACCTTTCCATAATCTGCGCTTTTGCCCATTGCCCTTTGTCGGTAACACTTTCTCTGTAAATTTTTTTGCCTTTTCTTTAACCCTTTCCCATTTCAATCCTTCTTTCATTTCACAACTTCACGTCATCGACCATGCATTCCACCTTTACTTTTCAAACTACACAATTCTATCTTATACTTTCCATTTATATTTTTTAATTCTATCTTTAAGGCACATTAAAGACATATCTTTAATAAAAACATTATTATTGTTCTGGCTGTAAACAAAGTTTTAAAGTATTGTTACATATTGTTACATATTGAGGTTGCTTGCTATTAGTAACCATTGAATAATTTAGATAAGGCTTGAATTAGTAGCTGGCTACCAAAAGTAAAAACCAAAAAAAATATTAGTGTCGATAAGTTGAAGGTACAACAAGGATAAGTGGAAAAAAATGGTTGTGTTTCTTACAAAATCATTGCACGCAAAAGATACCCACCAAAATAAATGGTTTTCTTTTTCAATGGAAGCATGAAACCCGCATATTTTCATTTTCCAAATAAACACCCCCAAATTAATGACGTCATAAGCACTAAAAAATCAGCATCTCATGGACAGCTAGCACTTAGTAAGAATTATTAAATGGCTTATCAACAAAAATGTCAATAATTAATGCTATTCAGTTTTCTTTAAAGAGAACTCTCTCTTCTTCGTTGCCAAAAATGTAATGTTGCCAAACATAATGTTGAGGTCCACGCGGTTCAGCAATTTTATTTTTTTCTCTATAAATTAATCCTACATCCCCATCATGAAATATTACTAATTTCATTTAAAATTATTTGCAGTGTAGAGTTATTAAGCTCATATATGTACTTTTAATATATTTTTTTATATTAAAATACTCTCCTTTGTTAATAAATATATTGTTATATCTACTTCACTCTTTCATAAATTATTGTGGGGATTTTATGCGAGAGCATAATTTACTTTAAGACATTACGAAAGTTAAAACTAAATCTTCCATAAATCATGGAGTCATCTAATTACATGGTTTTCAAAAGTTTAATCAAACTCCATTAGTGTTCTACAATGCCAAGTTTGCCATACGTGCTTAAATCCGAAACTTGCTGCGCGTGAAACATGATTTAAGATTCCTTACGGAAATTAGAAAGATGGAAGAATTCAAGATCTAGGATTTTCTGTCTGCGTTTGCATGCCATATTAGAGTTGTAATTCTAATTCTGATTTTCGGTACGATTAATTTGCCCAAACTTGATAAAATTGAGAGAAAAATTGACGGTGACAATTAATCCTTTTTTAATTGTTGGGGTTTCAAACATGTGCTCATGTTTTCAATTTTTCACAATCACACGTTTTCGTATGTTTTCTTGGGGAATCGATCGTTGTTATTGACCTAGAAATAAGACATTTTCATACACTTTATAAAGTAATAAACTTGGTGCCCCAAGTCCAAGCATAGCCGGCGCCAAATACTTGTACCAAAATATTCAATATTTTTTAACAAACGTTGACCTCAAAATTCAATAGTCTCTTTTGCGTGCATCTCACTTTCCTTGTTCATATTTCCCACCCTTCATCACAAACCCACATTTTTCATTGCTCCCCATGCAAGCCACCATATATAAAACCACTTCCTTACTTTCTCCACAGTGAAAAATTCTCTGCAATAAATTCTACACATTCCTTAAACCTCTCCTTGCATAACTACCTAAAATCCTTCCATTTTCCATGGCCACTTCTCATCATTCTAAAACCTTTCATCTTCCATGCAAAGCCTTTTTTCTGGCTATTCTCCTTGTCTACTTGCTTCTTGTTGGTTCTTGCACTGCCATAAGGACAGGGGCAACCATGAGGCTGAATGAAAGCTCAGAACTTCTCCGGCCAAAGCAACAACCGCGTTTTCCATACAGAGGCCTTGTTTTCAACTTCCTCCCCAAAGGGGTGCCGATACCACCTTCAGGCCCTTCAAAGAGGCATAACTCAGTGCTGGATTCCTCACCTCAGAATTGAGTTCAACAAGGATGTCTTTCTCCATTTTTTGTTTTCTTCTTTAAATTTTGGGTTTTGAATTGGTAGGGTAGATGCAACGTTTGCAATCAGATATATATCAAGCACAATGATATCAGATTCTTAGAGGGTCTGGTTTTTATTTTTGGTTATGTGATTCTAAATTTTACTGTACATAAGGGATATGGCATATAGTAAAAATGTATTTACTCATTGTTCAGTATGAGAAGACTTTGTTATCTTTTTATATATTCATTTTGTCCACCTATTTATTCCATCTCTATGATGATGATGATGATGAGAAATGAAATGAAATCAAATGGTTTCTCTTGAATTGAACCTGTCATGTAGCAAATGAGAATTCAGAAACATGAGATGAGTTGAATTTGATTGAAGTAGTTAGTACATAGTACATGCCCCACCCACTTGTTGTGTGTCTACGTGTAACATTGACACGAGGTAACTGATGAGATAAATAAAAAAGCCAGGTTTTGGATGTTTTCCAAGAACTGTAGGAGAAAAAAGGCAATAATAGAAGGCTCAAAGTCTTCCAAGTTGGCCTTGGGAAAACTCAGGCCGAAGCAGTGACTTGGCCCACTCACTTGCGAAACTTCCACTCAATGAAAACTTTGTTTCTTCCTAACTCTGTTCCTTGCCTTAAATGACCTACGCTATGCTGTGTTATTGAAGAGATTTGGCACGTAGTAGCCATTGAAATAGTCCAATGGGACAAGCTATGGGTATGGCTGAGATCTTGATGTTGGGTCCATAGTAGGTGAAGTCCACTTTCTTGAAGGGCAGCATCTTGCATATTCTTTCATTATATAGTTTGGAATTGTGTACCAATTTCAATCACTGCAAATCCCTGAAGGCAAGGGAATTATTAGAATAAAGTTCTTAATTCCACTGCTGTACAAAAGCCAGAAATAAATTAATATGGGCAACCGTTTTTCTCCTTAAAACCAATTGAGTTTCAATTTTGGCAGTGATGTTTTGTCACCTTGACCATATGCTAAGGGAAATCTGGGACCCCTACCTGCATATTAATTAAACAAGAATAAATTGAATTTGGAAAATGATGTATGGATATCACTCTACTAGTTGACAGCTGGAGAAAGAAAGATCAAACAAGGATAAAAATGTAATTAAATATTCATTTTTGTAAATTAAAAAATCAAATATGTTAGCATACTGTACCAAATATTTATCCAAATAGCATACTGTACCAAATAATTACTCAAAAACACGGAAACAAGTTCCATTCTGAACTTGACTTTAATATATTTTGGTTTTTATTTAAAAATAAAGAAAATAGAATTGAAAATTTTGAGTTTTTAAAAAACAATTATTTAAAAAGAATTGGTTTCAAAACTAATTTCTTAAAAAATTTTAAAAATAATTATGTAGAATATAATGATTTAGAAAATAATGAATTGAAAAAATAATTATTTAAAAAAATATATATTTTAAGCAATAATTATTTAGAAAAATATGTAAATAACAAAATTTGTTAACAAAATTAACATTTATAAAATTTGAAATAATTTATTTTTGAATTTTGGTTTAAAATTTTCACAGAAAAAAGGAAATAATTTAAAAAAATAATAGAAAATGTTTTACATAATTTAAATTATTGATTTGTAAATAAAAAATATAATAATTAAAACATTTATAAATGTAATAATTATTTTTGTAAATAATTATTAAAAAATAATTTTTTTATAAAGAACATTCTTTCCTATTTTTTATCCATATTGTTATTGTTGTAATTATTTTATCAATTGTGTAAAAAATTTAAAGTTTTATAAATAAAAAAATTAAAAATTGACTTAGAATATTTTTTAATATAGGATTGTTTCTACATTTTTTTACATTCACATTTACTTAATCTGTATTTTATTTATAAATAAATAGCTATTCATATTATATTATTTAATTTAAAACAAAACTAAACAATTACTTTTCTAAATATTTTTTTTAAAAAATTAAATTTTCAAATTTTTTATTTTTCAATTAATTAGTTCTTAAAATTATTAATTTTCAAAATATTTATTTTTTAAATTATAATATTTTTAAATAATTATTTCTTAATATAATTATTTTTCTAAAGTATTATTTTTTAATATATTAATTTTTCTAAAATATTATTCTTCAATATAATTACCTTTTTCTAAAATTTTATTTTTAAAATATATGTTTTTACAATTTTATTGGAAACATTAATTTTTTTTAAATATTTATTTTCAAGATAAATATTTTTTATTTTAAAATTTTAAATTGTCTTTCGTTCACTTTTAAGTAAAAAAATTAAAATTAAATTTAGAATATAAACCGTGTTATTTGGGTAATTATTTGACACAATGTGTTATTTGGATGAATTTTTAGCAGAGTATTTTTGGAGAAAATAAATGATTCAAATATACTATTTTGATCAAAATTCTTACAAAAAGCCAGAATTAAATTAATATGTGCAACCTTTTTTCTCCTTAAAACCAATTGAGTTTCAATTTTGTCAGCTAATGTGACGGTTGGGGAATTTGGGACCCCTACCTGCACATTCATTAAACAAGAGTAAATTGAATTAGGAAAAGGATGTATGGATATCGCTATACTAGTTGACAGCTTGAGAAAGAAACAAAAAATGAGGAGAAAAATGTAAATATGATATGTAGTTAAATATCATTTTTTATAAATTGAAAAATTAAATAAGTTTTATAAAGATTACTTGAAATCACGAACATGTAATAGTTCAGATAAAAGAAACCATTACATGTTCATGTATTTGTAATGTGAAAATGTACATGTATATATTTAACTACTGATTGGGTTAAACAGTCTGTGAAATTCTGCATCTGACACTCCTCAATTCAGTCAGAATTAGTATGTTCAGTATGTTCTTCCATAAATATGACAAAAGATTTTAAGACTGTTTTACATGAAATATATATATATATATATATAGATAGATATTCTGTTGTCATGGAACCATGGCCTGAATGGTATAGCAAATCTTTAGTATGAAGATATGTTTGCAAAGCTTAGGCTGACTTTAAGTGCATATGCAGCATGCACAGTGCAAAAGGTAGCACCAGTCAATACATGAGAATATAATAAGGTTACACGTTTTCAACACAGGATACTCTCAACACCATTTCTACCTTCATCTTGGGGGCTTCGTGCATACCAACATGCCATATACCTAGAATTCCGGATATAGGTCCCCTTTCAGCAAATTTTGGCCAGTTTCAGGCCTAGTGAAATACTGAAATTCAAGGCAAATCTCAAACCTTTTGTTCATTTGGTTGAAAAACGAAAATGCTCTACTATAATAGTTTGTAGGAGTTGCCTTGGACTAAATTGAGTTCGAATCACTTTTTTTTATGAACATTACTTAAAAAAAATAACAAAATAGCTGTCAGAAAATTTACGTAAGAGACGTAGTTCAAATCCACTCTAAAATGTCACGACCCACGCAACATGGATAAAAAATTAAAAAAATAAGAATTAAAATCAAGCAGTACTAGACGCAAACACCAAAATATTATTTACAATTAATTATTGCAAGTAGCGTGGGCTACACCCAGGCAAAACGTAAATAAAAAAAGAAAAACAAGCGAGGACAGACGTACACGTGCCGTGTTTGCAATTAATTAATTTCAAATAGCGTGAGTTAGACTCACACAAAATACAAAAGAAAATTAAAAAAAAAATAAAATAAAACTAAATAGGTTTAGACCCATATACTAAAATATTATTTGAAATTAATTAATTACAAGCAGCTGAACTAGACTCACACAATGCAAAACGAAAAAAAAAATTCAACCGAATAAAAATAAAACCAAGGGCCAGACTTATATATTTAACTTTTATAAACTTGACATTGATAACTTATATATAACTAAAATTTAACTTTTATAAACTTCGAAGTTGGAAAAATGATGGTGTATTAGAAATCAGTTCACTTTAACATAATTGGAGGTCCTTCTAGGTTTTTTTCATTGGAATCTGAAACAATCAATGATAAGCATGTTTGAAAGCAGAACTTAAAGCAAGGGGTTATTGGTATACGTGTGTGATGACTTGCCAATGAATGGCGAGGATGTATATAATAATAGAAGACATAGAACATGCAAAATACCTAATTAGGGTTTGATGTTTACTGATAGTATATTATATAGCTAGATATGTGACCTCAATTTGTTTCACTCAATCTTGACTTGGTTGGGGAATCCATGAAAATTGAATACTTTTGTGTTTGAAAAAAACATTTTAGCTGGATATGAAATGACACTAAATGTATTCAATTAAATAGATTGAACATGCATCAGGGTAACTGTATATTTTAACAATAATATCATTTACTACTCTTAGTTGAGAGATACACGAAACTATAGCTTTCAATCACACTCCAAGTTGAAATTAATTTGGAATTCAGTTAGAAAATTATTTATTTTCCTTTCAATTATATACCAAGTCAAAATATAGAGCTATTAAATTGCAACGAAGGTATATATGAATGAAAATTTTAATTCAAGAAAAGAAAACCCAACATTCCCATCAATAAAATAATTTTTGGATGGCTTGTTAAAGTTTGTCTCACTTATTTAAATGTCTTTAATTTTTTTTTCCAATATTTAAATTAAAACCTTATTCTTTAACTTATTTAAATATCTCTCATTATAAAGCTTAATCTTCACTTGCTTTAAAAAAAGTTTGAGTTTATTTATTTAACTGGTACATAATTGTTTTTCTCATGATTTTTTTTTTAAATTTACCAATTTAATATTTGATTAATATTTTAGTTCTAGATGACAATTAACATACACATATATGTGCTTCTAATGCAGTATGTGAGATTCAAACACCTATTCGATTTTCATAATTCAGTAAAAAAAATATCTTCTCAACTATTAAAAAAACTATAACATTAATTTTAATATTCTAAACAATTCAAATAAATATATACAAAAAATAACAGACATCAGTAAAATCCTATGTCATTTGGATAAACAAATTATATATAAGTTATCAATGTCAAGTTTATAAAAGTTAAATTTTAGTTATTTAAATAATTGAACTTAATTTCAAATTTAAGTTTATTCATTCAATCAAGCAAACAAATTTAATAAAAAAATGCAACGGATCAAACTTAAAACCATTCATAAATGTTATAGTAATACGTAATTACAACTTTTAGCATTCTAATTCCTTAAAGTCGTTATTTTGAGAAGACTTTTCTTAAGCATGATTTAACTAGAGAGATTAGACTTTCTTGCCTAACTATCTGTGTGTAACATTAAAAAATAAATAAATAATAAAATAACTTTTTTTTACTAGAGTTTTGTTTGATTGGACTGTGACATAGTTGAGATAATGGATTAATGACTTAATGATATTTAGTACACGATTAGTTTATATTAAAAATATAAATTTATATAATATGTAGATAATAGGAATGTTAAAATGAGCTTAAGTAAGTGAATCTGACTCATCACATGATTAAGTTAAATTAAGTCATAAGGTAAATAAGTGAGAGTCAAGTTGGAAAAAAATTAACTTGTAACTCACTAATAATAATGATCCTTTATAATTTTGTATCATAATTATTTATTTTTATTGTTTATTGAAAAAAGTAAACACTCTTATTGCATTAATATACACAAATAAATCAAGTCAATTTAATTTTATTGTATTATAATAACCATATGAAACCAGTTGTGAGAATAAAATATATTTAGATAAATCAACGCATCAACCATGATAAATTCACTTGGATTACAAATTTTTTTCTTAAAAAATATTAAATCAAATTGAATTACCTTACTCTAACTAAGTTAATTTATAACGAGTTCGGTATAAATTAGTTTGACTCATTTTAATACTCTTAATTTGATATAATATAGTAAATTTAATTAAAATTAAAAATTTTATTATAATAAAATATTGATATATGAAATATAAAATAAAATTTAAAATATAAAAATTTCATTATTCAAATTTGGAAACATTTTAATAATAAAGTAACTAAAATAAACTTTTGAATAATAGCACAAATTCATAAACAAAACTTGAATAAGACAACTTTATATATATTAAAAATAAAACTAGACCGGATCAATAAGATCTCGAATTTTAATTCATTTGATAAAAAAAAAAAAACTAATAAAATCTATCCCGATTAAATGCATTTTTAATTTGGACATAAACCGAATTCTATTTATTTACTAGGTTTCAATCGGACCAGCGCTACAAAATTTATAACTTTGCAAAATATTAATCAACATATTTCCTATTTTACATAATGGTGCACAATTTTCAATTTTCACATAATTGCAACAACGCCAATATTGTTAGAGCACTGTACCGATTAGATATGGATAAAAATTTAAGATTTAATATTATTTTGATCCCAAAATAAGGAGTGAAATGATTCTTCTTTTTATTTATTTTGTTAAAAGTGGTCTTAATTTTGTTTAAAATAACTTAATATTGATATTTTCGTCAAGTTAGTGTAATTAACAAATATATGAAATGTGGTATTTATACAACATTTTAAGTTGAAGTAAAAAATATGTAGTATTTGTAGATATTTAGGTTGTTGAACTTATTGCGTCACTTGTCATCATCCTATCTTTAAATATATAATATAGTCTTAGGTACGAGTTCAACAATTTTAGCATGATGGAGGAGTGTTGGAAATCTCATATTAACTAACGATAAGGTCTTTGAATAATATATAAGTGGATGTAAATCTCACTTTACAAATCAGTTTTATAAGATTAAGTTAAATTTAAAGCCCACTTCTTAAAAAGAGAAAAAACACGATCAAATATTTTTTACATAAAAATTGTTATCCCTGTTACTCTCTCTTCAAGAAATAAAGAGATAGTTCATTTATTTAAGGACTATTTTGTTATTTGAGATCCCTTTTTAAGGTAGAAATTTTATTTATACTAAGAAAAAAAGTAAAAACTATTTATACACCCATATAATGGAGAACTTAGGATTTTTTAAAAAAACAATGTCAAAAAAATTAGCTTAATTTGTTGATTCTATCTAAGAATGGTTAGTTTAACTTATAGGTTATGATCAAGATGGATGAAAAAAAAAGGTAAAAGAAAATATGAGATCTTTGACGTAAAAGTCAAATAAATCAATAAGATTAAAATAAAAGTGGAAAAATAGGAGGAAACAGAGCTTTCTTTATGTGAACCCCATGTGAAGATTTTAGAAAAAAATAAGTAAAAAGGATAAGAAATATTTGGATAGAAGGAGAAGAGATAGAAGGAAACAATATTTGTTAGGGTTCTTTACTTCTACTAATGGAAGAAAATATCTAGACAACTAGGTAAAAAAAAAAAATCACACATATATGATTAACTTTGTCCACCAATTCATCATCCACCTAATAATGTAATAGAAAAAAAATCACATTAAGTCATTTTAAACAAAATTAAAATCACATTGGAAAAAAAATAAAAACAAAACTAAGGAAATAAATTAATTTTTGACATTTATATTAGAAAAAAATGGAATTAAACCACAACATAAGTAATAATAATTAGATAAACTTTTAATTTTATAAATGGTGTGCGTGCTTTTTCTTCTCATAATAAACGGTCTTAAATTTCATCACTTGCTTGTTATGAATGAAGTTTGACTTTATCCACTTGCTACTTTTTCTTACATTGTTTTTATTACTTTTTTTTTTTACCATTCTTAATCGTATAAATTCTTATTCTGCATTATCTAAATCTCTAATAATATATTAACATGATTAATTGAATAATCATATAAGAGTTTCAGTCAATTTTTTTTTCTAATAATAACTTTTAAATTAAACCAAATCAATTAAAAAATCTATAACTCGTCACAAGTCTCAACTAATATTCTCTTCATTATATTTCAAGTTTTTATTTTTTTATAAATTGTAAGAGTTGACGTAAATCGTAACAGCTTCATGACCATATTAGTTTGCTGCAGCAAGTTCATTGAAATCTTGCGACCTCAATTATTGAACTTCAGGAGTAGAATAGGGTATCGTCGATTTGAAGAAAACCAGGTCACAAATAGATTAAAATTTGATTTCTAAGTAATATTATAAGAATTTGGTTAATTTTAAAATTAGATGTTAGTAAATAATAGTCTGCATGATTTCACTGGTCAGAAATAAATTAATATAAATTTTGTGGCTGGGTATTTATTCTAAAATGGACCTGAATTAATTTTGATCTTCCACAACTTTTTTCTCCTTTTGCTACTTGGAATCTCTCACTCAGAAGTACTTTTGTTCTAAATATATGTTGCATTTTTAGATAAATTATTACACCAGCATGTGAATAAAAAAAAATACCTAATATTTTGATAGAGTGATATTCTACCACAAAATAGATTTAATAAACTATTGTATGAATCAATTTATAAAATTAATATAAATTTTAAATATACAAAATAAATCAGTATAATGATTGTTATTAATATGACTATATTTTTATATTTACTATTGTCGCTGTTACTGTTATAATTATATGGTTAAAATGAGTATGTCCATATTTTCAATCTTAAAAAAAATATGGGAGTTACTATTAGAAATAAATCTGACCTAACTCACTTTAAAATTAATTCAAAGGACTAACTTTGTATAGATAACCTAATATTAAGATTGGATAAACTTTGATATTATAATAGAAATGAACCACTCTTAAAAGCTAACTTAAAAGAGAATGATTGTCCAAGCCTTAGAGAAGAATGTCCTAAGTATTTGTCCTTCAAATGCTACATGAAATACTGCAAGGATTAGTTAATGGGCTGGCAAAAGACAGATGTTTGACTGATTCTTCCTGCACCTCCGTGGTGACTTCCTGCATCTCTATAATTTTAACATATTCTCATTTTAGTCTTAAGAAAAAGACGAAAATAGTCTTTATTCATGATAACTGTCATTCATTTTTTTTTTCACTTTACGGATTGCACAAACCGTAATACAATTAAAAACTAAATACATTGCGGATTGTACAACCAGCAATACAAAATATTTTATACAATCTATTACTGTGGTGTAGTGGTAATTATCATATTATTTTTACATCTAAAGGTTTCTAGTTCAGTTCTAGGTGGCCACTATAATTAAGGTTAAAATGAGAATATGTTAAAATTATGGAGGTGCAGGAAGTCAGTATGGAGGTGTAGAAAGAATCACTCATGATGTTTGTATGGACTTAGACTCAAATATGGGCCTAGACCAGCTTTAGCTTCTCATAATTGGCCTTTTATTCCTACACCCCATGGTTTCAAGTTGCACCTCGTGCGGATCGAAATGACAAAATTATTCTTAGTCAGATTTATAAATAAAAGTACTTTTTCATTTCTCCCCGTTTCATCGTCTTCCTCCGGCTGTGCACTCCCATAATCTGCACCTCGTTGAGTTTGTGTGTGAGAGCCTATGCTGGAACAGTTTCACATTGTTAAAAACTGCTACCTGCTTTCAACCCGTCATCTCGCTCGAAGAGATTGGTTTTGTGATTTTAGCTTACTTATCCTTGCTGCATGTTTATTTTCGATTGGGTGATCAGGAAAGTTTTTAGATCGGAGAATCCATAATTTGTTTTCAAAATTTGTAGAACTATTTTCATATCTGATTATATATTACATTTTAGAATGTACAATTTATAATACATTTTCAGATTTAAACATACCTTTTGAATCGTATAATTTAAAATGTATTAATATATTTTAGATTATATAATCTAAAATGCATTTTAGGATATAAAATTACAGTATGAATTGCATATTTTAAAATGCATTAACAAATTTCAAAATATATTAATACATTTGATTGAGATTTTATCATCGGAAATGTGGATCTAAAAATATATTTTGAACTATTTATTCAGGAATGTATATTTTTTTTTTAAGTAAGTTTGATTAATAATTCATCATAAGATCATGCTAGACAAAGACTGACGATGTTGTGATATATGGAGTTCGATATCATGAGTATAAAAAGTTTTCTAGTGGACCATTTGATACTTTTATATTAAGGTAACTATCATATTTAAATATTTAAATGTTATTGAATGATATTATTTTAATTAAATTTTTATAAATTATCCTATACAATCTTTTTTAAGTTCTTATTATACTACCTCAAAAGCCACCATTAGAATGATTTCTAATTAATTAGCAAGTTACACTCTTATATAAAAGTACTATAGTTTAAATGTGAAAATTGGAGATATTGCAAATGAACTAGTCTTTGTAGATATTGTCCAAACTTGTCCCAAATTTTAATGAATAATATTTACTTTTTTAAATTAGGTATGAAGATGAAGATATACATGTACTTGCCTCATTTCTTTCCTCATCATTCTCATCTTGATATCCATATCTCTTTTAAATTACTAAAATACTTTTAAATTATTTTATATAATTATTTAATTTTTATCTAATTGTTATTGGATTTTCTCATTTGATATTTATAAATTATAATTTTTTCTTGATACTTGGCATTAAAATAAAGAACCTATCTATCCTTTTAATATAGAATATTAGAGATAATATCACGTAATTTTTATGTTTTATACAAAAAAAATATTTAAAATAATAAAATAATGAAAATGACATAAAAAAAATTATATCGATTAGGTTACGTATAAAGATAGAGATTGAGATTTCGATAATATGAAAGAGGATTATAAATTTGATTTGAGAAATATATATATATATATATATATATATATATATATATATATATATATATATATATATATATATATATATATA